>JMSU01000025.1_pt1 | contig 126237 bp, 107 predicted proteins | sample 179011 | NCBI WGS metagenome assembly JMSU01 (sample SAMN02769580, study PRJNA246767) | bioreactor metagenome | isolation source: Culture-1 Bioreactor ArsB derived from microbial biomass from the upper 2 cm... | place: Germany: Bremen | collected day 87 after inoculation
AAAAAAATCACCTTCAGCATTCATGAATAATTTAAATGCCCCTGGAATACATGGTCCACTATGGTGGTAATCATCTGATAATTCTATTGGACTTGGGCCGGTCCTTGCAAAAGATTCTTTAAGCTGTACATAGTATTCATCTATCATTTGGCTATTTGTACTTATTTCACTTTCCCCCACTTTGTCCATGAACATTTTAAAGAGTTCATAGTTATAATTCTTCATAAAAGCATCTGATATCTTTGTGAATTCTTTACAATAATCCACACTAGGAAAAGTAGTACTAATAGTATTATTTTTGAAATTATCGGCCATTGAAAAGAACTTATTAATACAATTGAAGTCACATTTTGTATTAATGACGCCGTTATACCTCACTTTAGCGAAATACTCTGGATATTTATTCCGAAAGTTATCTAAATTCTTCATAATAGTCTTAAATGACCCTACACCATTCCTAAAGCATCTGTTTTCATCATGGACTTCTTCAGGTCCATCTATACTAATAACTAAAGTCACATCATTTTTCTGCAACACTTGTAAAGCCAAATCATTCAAAAGGGTTCCATTCGTAGTTATACTAAATGAAACTTCTTTTCCATTCACATTTTTCTTTGTATGTTCTATAATTTTTTCAATTAACTCAAGCTCTAGAAGCGGTTCTCCTCCATAGAATCCTACATTGATTCTTGAGTTATCTTTAGAATGTTTAATTAAAAAATCTATACCCGATTTTGCAGTTGATAAGCTCATCCTTTTGTTTTGATGAACCCTATCATGATAAGAACCTGAATATGGACAATAAGAGCAGACTAAATTACAATTCTGTGTTACTTGAAGTGTAATAGACTGTACTTTATTTTCCAATAAATCTTCTAAAATTTTATCATCTGGATGAATCAATCTTTTCACTTTTTTTGTTTTTAGGAAACCATTTTTACGTAGATTTTCTATCTCTTCATTGGCTTTGTCTTCACCACCTTTGAGTATGTTATATGTCTCATCGCTTACTTTTAATATTGAATCTGTGTTGACATCATATAAAAATTTTTCACCTGTAATCAACTCAAATAGATGAATGTGAGGCTTTAACATTTAATCTCCTCCTGTAAGGTAGGTTATTATATAGAAAATCCGAATTATTCATACTTACGTTCTGAAGTTATTACGTATTTTAGATTTATAGGATTTTAGAGTTTATTAAACTGCCTCTTGATAATTCAGCGAACAAAATCTGGAAGCCCCATAAACTAAAAGGCGACAGTAAATTTAGATACTAAGTATGAATAAATTGGGTTAAAAATAATCAAACTACTCTTTAGTACATCTAAGCATCTTATTACTAAAATGCTTAGATGTGTTTAATTATCAATGTGTGATTTATTTTTTTACTTATTATTGATAAGTACTATATCTGGTACCCTTTTCTACATTGTCTCTATTTACTTTATAATCAGCATAGGTATCTGCACTATCAGTTCTTGCATTAGCGTACCTTTGTGATTCAGTTGAACTACATAAGCAATGACATGAAGATGACCCACAACTACAACTACACGCAAAACCATAAACGCTCATTTCTTCTTTTCTAACTTTTTTTCCTAAATTCATCTTATACCTCCATCTTACACATTGATAATTATTTCCTTTAATTATTACTGTTGAGCTACCTTTCCTTTCATTGTCGTCAGAGAAGTTATTACACCATCTTGTATTTGATATATATGATTTGATAAGTAATGATCTATTGTATTGTGGCTTATATTTATAATTATTTTTTTTTCTTTAATATCACTCAGATACGACATAAATTGTTCTTTAGAAGCCCCATCAATATTGGTCATTGCCTCATCTAGTATGAGCACGTGGCTATCCTTTGCCATTAACCTCATAAGAGCAATCTTCTGACGCTCACCACTAGATAAACGGATACCATTGGACCAAAGTTTGTCATCTGGTGCTATACCTGTATCATGATAAAAACTCTCTATAAAATTATTTAAGTATGAATTCGATTTTAGATTATATTTCCCGAATAGTGTTATATTGTTCATTAAATTATCGTTGAAAATAGAAGGATTGTGTTCTGCTATAGCTATATGGCTTCGCAGGCTCTCTATATCAATATCGCAAAAATTAATTCCGTTAACTTTGTAAGAACCTCCAGTAGTTCTTAAAAGACCTAAAATGATTTCAATGATTGTACTTTTACCCGAACCATTCTTACCTACTATGGAGTATATATTTCCCCTTTCAAACTCCATATTGACCTTTTTAATAATAGGATTGTTATGCGGATATTTAAAAGTTGCTTCTTCTAGTTTTAAACTTGTAATCTGTTTAATTTTTATAGAACCACTCTCTTCACATTTTTTTTGTAGAAATTCAGTGTAGCGTATGAGTGCAGGTTCTATGGATATATAAGAATACTTTACTTTCATTAATCTATTTAAGGGGGTTAAAAGTTTAAAAGCAAAAGAAGAAAATGCAAAAATCATACCCACGCTAATATTATCTCTCATGAGTAATAATCCACCTATTATATAAATTCCATTTTCCACTATACTCATCATAGTGACATCTGTTGACTTTAATATGTAACCTGTGGAATTGTGCTTTAAAGCCAGGTTCTTTTTTTTTGATAAATTTCTCCATAGCTTGATAACGTAATATCCATCATATTAAATAATTTTATTGTCTTTAGTTTGGAGAACTTATCTGCAAACCAATTTCCATAAACTATGTTTTGATGCATGGATTTTTGCGCAATCCTTTTTTGTCGATTGCTAAGCTTTGCCATTATATAAAATCTTAATGGTATAACGATAAATACAAAAGGGGTCATGTTCAAGCTTAAGAATAAAAGACCTAATAAACTACTTAATATATTTAAAATACTAACTATTGCTGGTATTAAAGTATCGGCTACAAAAGTGGCAATAGAGCTAGAATCTCCTTCTATAGCTGATATGTATTCGTTATAGGGTTTACTCTTAATATCATAATAATTAAGCTTTAGAAGATGTTGAATACCAATGCTACAATATCTAAATTTAAGAAATTCACTTAAACGATCGTTTAATATTTGAGTTCTATGTACCAGTGCCTCAATGACTAACGTCATAGTGAAATTGCATGCTATGAGAATTAGAAGTAATTTCATATCTCTATTGATGAGTCCTTTATCTATTAAATTGCTATTTATTATTGGTGATAAAAAATAAAGGCACATTAGAATGAGACTTGAAGCTATTAATTCTAAGCACCATCTCTTTTTTTCAAACATAACTCGAGCATATTTCCACACTTATTTATCACCTCCCTCATTAATAGATAAGTAGAAGCAATATACGATTGATTATTACAAGTTACTTATATTATTTAAATATTAAGATACCCATAGCAAACAATAGCTGTATTGTTTGCTATGAAAATACCATGAAAAACTTTTCTAATGCTGGTGCTACACCAAGAAGTAAAGTAAAATCATCTTAAAAATGGTAAGCATAACGCCCTTTAAATTGCGTTTTTAATTACTAAATATGTTAGATTTATTAACGCAAATAATTAAGGCAATCTATTATATTTGATTATATAATTTGGATTGTAGAATGTTCTACCTCCATATGTTACCTTATCACCTGTAAATTTTGTTACATAACCGTAGTACCCACCGGATGAACTAAGAGAATCAATAACCGCAAAGTGAAGGTGTGTCCCTTTACTAGCTTTTCCAGTGTTGCCTGCTACACCTATTTGTTGCCCTTTTTCAACATTGCCGGAAGATACTAAACGCGAAGCAAGATGTGCATAAAAACTGTATACAGTTTTCCCGCTTATTGTGTGTTCTATGATTACATAGTTCCCGTTATATTCATTGTATCCAACTTTCGCTATCCTACCTGCTGCTGCTGCATAAACCTTTCCGCCTGTTCCGTAGATATCAATACCAACATGATAGTCACGAGAGCCAGTATTGTTATTGTAATTTGCCCAGCTCATATTTGTAGAAGATCTCCAGGTACAATACGCATTATCCATTGGATATCTCCAAGATGTTGTTGTAGGAGGCTCTTGATTTGATGTAGCATATATCCAACCTATTTTATAACCACCACTTACGTTATATATTATCTGTGCCTTCCCATTTGATATGGGAGACAGCATATATAAAGTGTCGCTAGTAAAAACAGTGCCAAATGAAGTTCTCATATCTGATTTACGATATACAGTTTCATTTGAATCTATACTAATTCTTTTACAATAGCTTGTATTACTAAGTATGTCTGATTTATTGCAGTAAGCTGTTTTTGAGCCACTAGACGTTGGATAACTAACCTTCCAATATGTACCTGTTGCATCTAATATTTTGCAAAGGTCATTAGGGTATATTGACCCAGATACTTTTGTGCCTGAAGAAGTACTATAAGTAGTAACATTTGATGAACCTAATACATAAAACTGAGCATTAGTGAAACTTGCCGTTGCATTGTTCCCAATAGAAATTGTTGCTGCAAATGAACTTAATGACATTGTAGTAATTAAAATAGCTATTGTAATTACTAGAGTCAAAGCATTGATAGCATTATTTCGCTTTATTTTTTTCATAACCAGTCCTCCTCGAATAATATGCTTAGATGACATATTCAAAAGAGTTTCCATTAAAAAAACATTGAATATTCGTCTAAATGCTTAGTGTTTTAAATTATGATCTTTTATAATTTACTTTTTTAATCTCGATATTTCTTAAATCAATTTTTTTCTTTCCTAAGCTAATTTTCCTCTAATATACTTAAACCTTAAAGACTGACATCCCATAAAAATAATGAAAACTACTAAACTTATCAGGCAGAAGTCCCTTCATAAATATTAGCTTATATTCTTTTTCATCATAAAAAATCAATGTAAATTCTAAATCCCTCCTTTTCATACATACTCTCAAGCCAACACCATTATTAGTTTTATAATCCATTTTATGGAATGTACATATTGTTTATTTTATCTATTCTTCAAATTTTTTCAATGCTTTTTATAAAAGTGGTTGTTCAAAAATGATATTTGGTATGTTTTTACTCAAAATAAAAAGTGCCTATTTACAAGACACCTTAAATTGGTATAGCTATATTTATAATAAATGTGCTTATTTTATCCTCAATCTTTACTATCCCACTATATTTTTCTACTATCTGAACTACATTCCTTAGTCCAAACCCATGATTTTCATCATCCTTTTTTGTTGTAAACTTCTTATTACCAGTCTCTAGTTTTAAGTGTATTTTGTTCGATTTAGAGTTTATTACTTGTATTATTAAGTTATTCATTTTTACCTTAATATCTATTTCTACATATCTCTGGCCTTCTACTACTTTTTGACATGCTTCTATAGCATTGTCTAAAATATTTCCTAGTATGATCGACATATCTATATATTCTATGTTTATGTTTATGTCTTTGTCTATATCTATATTGATATCAACTTTTATTTTCTCTTTTTTTACCTCTGTAATTTTCATATTCAATAACGAAGTAAGTATAGGGTTGTTTGTATTTACTATTTCATTATACTCATTTGTTTCCATAGTTAATTTTTCAATATACTCTTTAGCCTCTTGAAATTTACTCATATTAATTAATCCAGATACACATCCCATATGGTTATTAAAATCATGTCTTTGTGATCTTAAATTATTGATCATATGATTCATGTTTTCTGTGTGGAACAGCTGTCTTTTGTATTGTATTTCCTTCTCAAACCATTGTGCTTCCATTACAGCATGTTCTACTATTTTTTTATTATCTTAAGTGCTAATATGGTAAAAATAATAGTGCCTATTCCTACTATGAATACGTATTTTTTTTCATTTCCTCTAACTATATTAAGATGTTTATAAAAATAAGCTACTAAAAAAAGAACTAGTGTATTTAATCCTAACACAAAACTTAGTTGATGAACTTGTGATTTTTTTAAATATCTTATTATTTTATCTGTAATTTTCATTGTAAATTTTCTAACTAAAGCAAATATAATCCCCTTCGCTATAAGGTAGCATATAACTCTATATATGCTGTTCTCCAAAATTATTTTGATATCAGCATTTGCAATCACCATTATCAAGGTAACTACTAAAGTCTCCATTATACCAAATAGCATAACGACTCCCAATATAATCAGTAAATATATATTAGAAAGTTTCTCCCTAAATATGCTTTTAAAAAGAAGTCCCATAGATACTATTATTATCGATATTCCTAATAAATCTAGAGTTCCAAATACTTGATTAATAACATAATCAATTAGCGCTTGTAAGAGTATTATTAGAAATATTTGTTTATTATTTACTCTTCTTCTAGTCAAAAACTTATCTGTAAAATAAAATAGCAGAAATACATCGCCTATACAAAATATATATTCAATTATCATCCAATAGTTCATGGACTTCACCGTACTTAACAAAATAAATTCGCTTCTAAAGTTTTTCTAATCTCAGCCTTGTACCTTCTGCTAACTGGTACTAGATCTTTTGTATCTCTAATATATATTAGTCCCTCTCTAAGTTGTGAAATCCTCGACATATTAACTATATACCCCTGATGGCATTGAATGAAATTTTTTTCCATATCCAACTCTTTTTTTAGCTTTTTTAAAGTCCCATAATATTCATATTCATCTCTTACAGTATGTATCCTTATCTTATTTATAAGTTTCTCAAAATACAATATATCTTCATATTTTAGTATCACAACATCTTTTTTATTGTTTATAGTAAATATATTGTTTTTCTCCTTTAGTGCTTTTTTCTCCTCTAGCCTTAAGATCACATCATTCATACACTTTTTTATCTTATTTTGTGTAATGGGTTTCAATATATATTTGAAGGCATTAATATCAAATGCACTTAATGCGTAGTCTCTAAATCCAGTTATAACAATTATGATGCACTCTCTATTATTTTGTCTAATTCGTCTTCCTAATTCTATTCCATCCATCTTTTCCATCCTTACATCTAAAAATGCTACATCTACTCTTTTTTTTTCTACTTTATTTAACATTTCTTCTCCATCTAAAGCTTCAAGTATTTCTATGTTATATTTGGTATCTATTAGTTCTATGTATGAAGACACTATTCTCACCTGCACTTGTTCATTATCGCAAATTGCTATGGTTAGTTTCATTGTTTACCTCCGAGCTATTTGTTAAAAAAGTTGTTGTTTTGATACTATATTCGACACATTTATGTATTTACCTTCCTTTTGTTCTTTTTTCTGGTATAAATTACTTTTTTTTGCAATATGCACTTGTATGTATTTCCTTAAACATTCATGATATAGATTTCTATATAGAAAATCCATAGGTAAAGTGCTTTTAATGCCACATACTCACCTACGGATTTTATTATACGTATTAAGATTATACAACTTTGCTTTTATTTCTTTTCTTAGTAAACCTATAACCAATAAATGAAACCACAATAAAAAATATTAATGCTGACATCTGCCAATAGGTAGAGCCTGTAGTCATAATTATTGGCTTTCCATTTGCAATCCAGTCGTAGGGGTATAGGCCTTTTTTATAGGATTTAATGTCAAATGCAGACTTTAGCATAAACTTAATCTCTTTATTCTCTCCTTCAAGCCCTACTCTCTCTAATGGGATTCTAAACTCAACTCTTTTATTATTACTAGATATCGACATACTACTTTCTATTTTCTCATTATTTAAACAAACCTTAATTGGTGTACCTCTATTATTTTTTCTATAGCTATCATCAGTACTTATATCAAACTTCACATACTTGACCCTTTTAAAATTTGATGCTATATAATACTTATATTTTCTATTATATTTGAACTTAGTAGGAATCACTCCATATTGTTTCCATCCTCTTTCTGCATTTAAAATCAGCAAATCAAAATCCCAAGGCTGAGATTTCTTAGCGCTTTTCCTCTCTACATACAAGTACAGATACTCACCATCAGCAAAATATCTTACTTCAGTAAAGTTCAGCGATGAACTCACTATATCCCGTTTATAGTCACTTAAGTATGGCTTATCCTTCCAATCATCAAAATCACCATCTATTTCAATCTCCTGTGGATTTTGTGATCCTTTCAAGGCAAAGACCTCTGTTGAAAGGGAAATGGTGAATAAAAGTATAAGTATTATAATTTTTAGTTCTCTTTTCAAAATATCCCCTCATTTGTTGACCTTTTTAGTTTTCCTATGGTAATCAAGCTTCTATTAACTGTCTTAAATACCTTCATTTTACTTTCTCCACCCTTTAGCTGATACTTTAAGATAAAGGGTACTTCACCAATTTTAAAGTTCTCAGCATCAAGCTTAAATAGAAGCTCCATCATACATGCGAAGCCTCTTTCCTCTAAGATCCTTCTATTATATTTCTGTGACAAAGCTTCCAGGACTGAGATTCTATATAGCCTGTAACCACAGGTGTAATCTCTTACCCCTTTAATGTTAAGGGTAAGTCCATAAACTATTCTTGCACCATAGGATAAAAACCTTCTGACCAATGATAGTCCCTCAACACTTGACCCTGCCCTATACCTTGATGCTATTACACAGTGAAGCTTTTCCTTTATTAATTTATCAATCATAGAATGGATATAATATGGTGAATGTGTTAAGTCCGCATCCATAATACAAAGTAGTCCACCACGGTCCTGTGACAATACATAGCTTATTCCTGTGTTTAATACTTCACCTAGCCCCTTATTTGCTTCATGGGTTAGCACAGTTATATTACCATAGCTTCTTTCCAAGGATCTAGATATCTTTAGAGTGTTATCATGGCTTCCATCATCAATAATTACAATCTTTAGAGAAATATTATGATCTAATAATTCACTCACTTGCTTCTTCCACTCTGCTATTAGTCCTCTAATATTTTCTTCTTCATTATAGCAAGGTAAAACTATATATAAATTTTCTTTATCCATTGTTAACCCATTCCTTCGCTTTATAATATAGATATAATCTTTTCTTTAACCTTTCCATAACGATTCTTCTTTCTTCTGAAAATGTTCTCGTATTCCATGAAGCATATCTTTTTGCGGAATTTATTATGCCTGCTATTCTCATTAAAAATCCCATAAACCTATATAAAGGCAGCAATAAAACTATATAACAATGTCTTTTCATGTACCGCCCTACATCCATTTGATTTTTTAAATACAGCCTAGATACAGAAAAATAAATTAATGAGTTTAGAGCATAGGCTAGATACATTATTACATTGGCACCTACTATAAGCTCTAGGGGATAATCAAGAAATGCAAGGTAAACCATAGCAAAAACCCAGATAAGTCTTGGGAATACAAGCGTATGGTCCTTAATCATCGTATATTTCAAGACATTTTCAAGTCCCCTGTTGTTTTTTTTAGCTATGTCTTTAAATAATGATGAGACCTCGACCTGCCCTCTCTGCCATCTCTGTCTTTGTATATACAGCTTGTCTATATTTTCAATAGGATCTAAGTAGAAAAAGGCTTCCTCACAAAGGGCTATTTTTCCCTTCAAAAATTCTCTAATCTGAGATGTCATATGGGTATCTTCTCCTAGAGTTTCATTGTTATAAAGCTGAGTTTTTAAGACAATGTCCTTTCTAAAGCAAGAAAATGCTCCTGCAAGGGTAAACATTCGATTTTTTTCAGATTGAAAACCCCTCCCTACTAAGAACGCCTCGGAATATTCAAATAACTCACAGCGCTGTATTAATCTTAAAAATCTACTCTCAGTTTTTTCAATCAAATCTTTATCTATAAGAATAACCCCTGTCATTGCATTAATATCTAGATTGTTTTCAAATTTCTCAACAATCTTAATCACCGCGTTTTTATCTAATACACCATCGGAATCTATGTTTATTACATACTTTCCCTCTGACATATACAGCCCCTTATTTAATGCCTTTGCCTTACCCTGAGATGAGTCTATCCACCATAATCTAAGTTTTGGATTTTTCCCTTGAAATTTGCAAAATACGTCGTAGGCATTATCCCTTAAACCATTATTTATAAGAATGACTTGCAGGTTCTGTATGGGATACTTTTGATTTGCTATAGATTCAAGACAACTCTCTATTGTTTTTTCAGAATTATACACTGGAACTAATATTGTCACATGGGGATAAAAATCTATTTCAACCTTTGTTTTTTTGAAATATCCAATTAGTACAACAAAGCCCCCTCTAAGTCCCGCTATAATATCTACAAGTAATGGAATAACAAGCCAAATACCCCAAAATATAAACTGCCTTAATAATTCCTGATTCATTACAGGTCACCTACCTTCTGATACTTTAATTGGGTAGATGTGAAAACAAAATAATATAATAGTACTGAAAGAGCAAAAAACAGTATTCTTGCTAACAGAGTATGAACAATATAGTATGACGATGCTCCAAATATCTTTAACATGATAACGATAAATACTATCCTTATGATATTTGCAATATAAAGATAAGTATTTCCAGCTATTATCGATACAGACTTTCTTGCTATACCTCCAAAGGGAAAAAATAATGAAAGGGATGTAAATACAAGCATTTCAATAACCCCTGAGCACTCATAATTTATAATCATAGAAACAATACCATCTGCAGTATCTATTGAAATTATTGAATTCCCCTTAAAAACTTCAAAAAGGCTTGTACTTTGCTCAATCATGATTAAAGCATTTGTAATCAAAGCATTTAAAGCCTTGTTCAAGTAAGGTAGAAAAAATATCATGCTGATTGTAAATACTCCAACACTTCCTGTTAAAAACTTGAAAAAGTACATTTTAGAATTTCTAAATATTAAGAAGGCAAATCCCCATACCATCACTATTAAAATAAATAATAGCAGCTTCTCCATAAATTTCTCACCTACTGTCTAAAGTAATGAACTTTAAAGATTAATAAATTTTACTGAAAGAATGTAGAAGCGTTAATTATTTCAGTAAAATTTATCTAAAGTCTTAAGGTGTCATGACTATAAAAAGCTTTTCTTTCTTTTAATAACTATAGTTAGCGCTATGGTTATTGACAGAAATATTAATGAAAGTAATATCCCCATCTTAAGATAAGGGTAAATTATCTTAATCGTAAGTTTTGGTGTTTTTAGATAAACGAGATTATTCATTATGTCATAATCTCCATCTACTTTAACAAATCCATCTAAAGCTGCTAGAGGCAATATTATATTTGATTTGTCACTTATCACATCTATTATATTCTCTTTCCTTTTAAGCTCTATACGATGAGCTTTCCTTAGAGGAACCTCGAATGCATTAAGACCAAATACATCCTCCAATATCCTTAATGTTTCTGTGTCTTTTGTTAAGAAGGTATAGTAGGGTAAATTCAGGCCTATAAATATCAAATTATCATTATCTTTTTTGCCTATATAATTGATTATTTTATAATCTATAACTCCATAGCTTTCTGTATTTTCAACTCCATTTAGAAATGAAGTTCTCCAGTTCTTATACTCCTCCGGGAAATCCTTCATATCTAATCTTTCATTCTTATAATAGAGCTCTCCATAATTATCTCTTATAGTAATTGGCTCAGCTCTTACACCTAAAAAGTCATAGCCATCAAATCCAGTAATGTCAATTATCACTTTTACCCCATTACGTGAAAGCCTCAATATCAAATCCTCTGCGGCCTTCTTATTTCTAAACTTAAATCCCGATAAGAATACTATCCTGTTGTTCTTTAATTCATCATAGGTATAATCATCTAAAAATTTACTTTCCAAAGTCTGAATCTTGGGAAATATATATATTATATTGGATGAATACCGTCCTATAGCCACACCGTCGTAGTTAACTTCACTGCCAAATTTACTTACATTTGGATATTTGTATATAGTGACTTCTTCGTCTTCTTCATATTGGTCATATCCCACAACTTGTGCTGCCCTTTCTAAGTTATCAAACTCCCTTATCAATCTCTTTCTTACAACTAATGTATCAGCACCTAGTTCTAAGGCTCTATCAAACATTAGACTATAATAGCCATTTTCTAAAGCAGTATTTAGTGCCACTATATTTTCAGCGGTAGTCGCACCCTGCCATGCCCATCCGTATATCTGGTCTTTAGCTGCCTCTACAGGATTATATGCAATATAATAGCTCGGAAATGAACCAAAACTGGAATTATCCAACACTCCAATTCTTTGGGTAGATATTCCCGCTGCCGTATCAAATATTTTAGCTTGGTCAAGGGGAAACTGTCTATTAAAACCTAGAACATGAAAAGAAGCGAGGGAATCCATTAATAAAAATACTACTATGAGTAACAGCAGACTTTTTCTTAGACTTTTCCATAGAATAAGTGCTAAAATGATCATCGCCATAGCAATTGACGTAAATCTTCGCATCCAAAAAAGCTGATTCATTGGGAGCTTCTGTAAAAATGGTAAAGCAACCTTCGTTGTTCCTAGCAAAACAATTAGAGCTGAAATAAATGGAGCTCTTTCATTCCTATTGGAGAATAATAATCCAAAGACTGCAACTATAGCGAATGCTAATCCGAAATAGTATACTTCAATATTTTCAAATCTTAAGAGGGGATTAAGCGAAACTCTAAAGGGATATGTTAAACTCTCCATAACACTTGCTACAGATTCTTTGTCAAGCCCCACAATCCCTCCCTTTAATGCTGGATACAGCCAGAAGTCAGAGATCATCGTTCCTAAAAATGCATATATCAATGCCAATAGGTTGGCAAAATATTTTTTGCTAAATACTGAATTAATAGATGCAAGTATAAAAAGCGAAATCCCTACCATAGCAGTTATCATTGCATGGGATAATGTCATAATGCTCATAAAAAATGTCAAAAATAGATAGCTACTAATTCTTTTTTCTTGTATAGATTTATAATAATAAAGAAATACGAAGGGAATTAAGGTATTTACAATTACAAAGGGGATATTTCCTTCAGAAAACAGTACTCTTAAATTATCGGGAACAAAGAACCAAAGAATAGCAAAAACTAAAGAGAGGTTATGTCTATTTGTATAGTAACCCCAGCTTAGCCAGCCAATTCCGCCTAGTATAAAGACAAATATAACAAAAACATTGTAGGTTGTTATTATATTGTCGGTAAACAAATTGATAATTGCTAAAACATAATAGGGAAGCGGTGCCCAGTATCTAAATGGTTGTATTCCATTGTACCAGCTTTCATCATAATTCAAAAACAATTCACCTTTTTTAAAAGCATCATATAGGATGTTACCTTTAAAAAGGTGACCATATGTGTCAGACCCCCATGGATATCTTCCTGTCTTGTTTATCATCACTAATGTAAGTAACGATAGGGCAACTAGAATAATAAGATTCCTTATAAATATCTCTTTAGATTTTCCTTTTCCTGTACATATTAAATAAATCTTCGTATTTTTTAACTTTCTAATAAAGTCTCGATTTAATAACCTATCAATATTTCTATCCCCATTCCCTTTCAAGCAGCTCACCTCTACCGGACTTCTATAATATAGGTTCTCGTAGGGTTCTCACTAATTTCTACGGTCTTGAAATATAAATCCTTTTTGTCAAATAGCTTTTTTATATCTTTATATAGGATTTTTCCTATATTCTCCATAGTTGGATTTACATCCAAAAACTCCTCAAGTTCATTTAAATATTTTCCCTCATAGTTGGCAAAATATTTATCAAGCTCCTTTTCGAACTGACTAAAATTGACCATATCTGTAGTTCTAGAACCAAAAGAGATCGCTACTTCCCAGGTATGTGGATGAATATTTGATGTTTTATCATTAAAGGTTACAGAATGTCTAGCGTTGATATAAAACTTGAATCTATAATAGGTCTTCACTTCTATCCCACCTTGACTGGGGTCAAATCTGCCCCCAATGTTCTTTTTCTTATAAAATACGTCATAAAAAATGGCATTGCTATTGACAACATCTTTGCAAAACTAAAGGATAGGTTCATAACGTTAAAACTAATCCATATGGTAATATTCGCTAATGTTAAGCCCACAAAAAAAGTAGTTATATAAATTGCAAAGGATTTTATATGTTTATTATTTGTAAAAATAAATTTCATAGAAGTAAAATATTGAAATATAAACCCACAAAATATTCCTAAATTAGTTGAAAAAAGATAATTCAATCCAATTTTCTTGTATAGTAAATAAGATAAAGAAAAATCTATAATAGTTGAAACACATGAAACTATGAAATATTTAACAATATTTATTTTTAAAAACTTTGAAATCAAGTTATCACTCCATCCTATTAAGAAGAAAGATGACTCTAATAGCTTTGTTAGATCAAAGGTCAAGTTTTCGATTTTATGTCAACCTTTTCGAGTGTAAAACCTAGGTCCAACCTGAGATCCTAAATCATTTCATTGTATACGAAATGATAATTCACCACCTTCATTTGTATCAAAATAGTCCATTCAGACACAATTGTACACTATAATGATAGTGCATTTTCAAACTTCTTTCAATAGTAATAATATGTCATAATAGTAAATATTAGTTGTTTGCATAATCCACACCATCGGTATTAAAGGTTGTATTCTTCATGTTCTAGGTTATAACTGTTTAAACAGCTTTATTGGTTTTTTATGAATAAAATACCAGTTTAAAATAACTGCAAATAAAAAAAGAGTGTAGATTGATATTAACTATCTAAACACTCTTTTGGTTCCTCTATTATAGAGATCAAATAAAACTATTAATTTATACACATGCAAAACTCCCAAATCTATTGAGTGTCTGAATATGTATAAATTAAGTTTTGCTCTATGAACTCTGTATGTATGATTTTCTCAGCTCCATTAATGTATCGGTCACTTTTTTACACATAAGCTGTTTCTATCTATTCCTTCTAATTACTAAGATAGAGCTTACTATAATAAAAGATAAAATTACGATAACAAATATAATGAAATTCCTAACTTGTTTACTTGCTATTACTTTTTTAACATCTTGCTTTGTATCCTTTTTCTTCTTTACAAGTATCTTTTGTTCCTTATCATTTAAATTTCCATAGTATTCCCATTGAATATTCCCCCATTTGTCTATTACTACTGCATCTCCTTTTAATCTATTAACTAACTCCATATCCGTTAAAAATTTTTGTGCCCAACTCAATCCTTCATCCTTGGTTGCTGTTATTATAAGAGCTTTTCTATTTTTATTAAATGGCGACTTAATTAATTGTAAAGAAGCTATATTACTATTATAATCATCTAATAGTACCATTTTCTCATTGGATAAAAATTCACTAAAATCTTTATTAAATTTAATATATAATTGATCATTTATATTTTTGATTAAATCATTCTTATTTGGCGTACCAATAATAATTAGATTTTTATCTCTGAATTTCTCTATATCCTCATTTGAAGTAGTAACTACCATATCTTCCAAACTATTGACTCCACGTCCTAATGCGGCCACGATAGTCCCAGCTATACTCATTTCATAGGAAGAAGAATTTTGAGGGACTACTATTAATAAATCATTAAATTTTTTATTATTAATAAATGGGGTTTCATAATATTCAAAATAACTATCTTTCCTATTTTCATGGGGCAAATATAAATAAGATTTATTCGAAATAAAAGCCCAAGAATTAATATCTCGTCTATAATTACAGTCTTGACTATTTAATTCAAGATAGAAAACAATTTTTAGATTATAATAATTATCATCCCTGACTTCTTTTGGTATTTCTATATCTAATACATCATTATTTGCATTTTCAGAATATAATTGTTTACTACCAATAGGTACATCGTTTAAATATACAGTTAACACGGATCTTTCAAAATTTAAAATTTCAGAGTATCTCATATCAAGATGTAAGAGCGTGCCTTCTTTCAGAACCCAATTTCTAGGTATATTTACTCCGAATGAAGCCTTCTGATAGAATATACCTTCCAAATTAATGTTTGAATATCCTAAATCTTCTAAATAAATGTATTCAGATTGAGGTAAATTCTCTTCATCTATATTAAGTGTATTAGGTATAAATTGATATGGTTTGTCCATCTGAGATATCATCTTATCATTTGATAATGCTTTTATAGCCTTTAGAAGAGTTTCTTCATGATTTGATAGTATTAATAAAACTTTATAATCATTATTATATGGGGATTTAATTTCTTTAATTAATGCTCTATTGGAAATTGAATTAATTTCATCATCGGATAACAATGACAGTATCTCTGGCAAAGTATTATCTTTACTACCAATATATATAATATTATTTTTATTCTTGTTAATAGCTTCACTAAATTTTGAAATATATACATCATATTCAGTATAAGGATACCGTTGTCCGAAATTAGCTGCTAAAATCATAGCAGCATTTAATTCATGATTACGAAAATCATCTGGAATAACTATCATATTATTTATTGGGGTATCATTATTTCCTTTTAGGTATGGATATGGGTAATCCCTTAAGCTGTTACTGTCCTCTTTTTCCATAAATTCTATATGCACATAGGAATCTTCGTGAAAGACTACCCAGTTCCCAGGATTTATAACATCAGCACAGGGTTCATCGGTAATTCTATGATAAGTTCTCACTTTTATTTCATTAAATCCTTCTCTAATTTTATCTAATGGAATGGGAACTTTTATCCTTTCTTTATCCACACCTTTATCATCTAGCAATGTACTATAGATAGGAGAATTGTTTACTTCAATTGTTAAGCTAGAATTCTTATATTTCCTTATTTCACTTTGACTGAAAATCAATTCGAAATAGGCAGTATTCCTAATATTCCAATGTTTTTCTACATTTACGAAAAATGTATAATTCCCAAAAATCCCATTTATTGTTATATCATCACTTAAATGATAATTTTTAGATTTTATTTCTTTATAAGTATTATTTTCTATCTGCGCTACTTCCGGAGGGGCCTCAGCTGTATTAACTATATTCATATTCTCTTTCATATATATTTTTTTTATATAACCATTAATCCCCAGCTCCTTAATTTCGCTAAGAGCTTCTTCAGCTTTTCTTTTATCTTCATACTCACCTACATATACCCAAATTTTATCTTTTTGCTTTTTATAGGCTGGGAAGTTGTTTTTTATTAGAAGACTATATACTTTATTAGCATTAGATTGACTTTGGAATACGCCAGCTTGAATTATGTATTTTTCGTTTGTCTCTGCAAAACTATAGAATAAAATAGGATTTAAAATGTTCAAAAAAATCATACCCGAGATAATCAAAATCAACTTTTTCACTTTTTCCACCTCAATCAAAATCTTTCTGTTTTATACCATTTTGCTTCTTGCTTAAATAATATATCTTTTAAATATAATACTATTCCTCTAATAGCAACTATCATCCATAACTGACAATATGAAAAATACATAAGAGCAACTAATAAAACGTTTTTGTAATTACTCTCTCCCTTTTCCATAGTTAAGGCTATACTAACTTCTAATATAAATAAAATATAAGCAAGAATCCAAACCAAAAAATAGTTGCCTGATAAATTTATCTTTATATCCGTAAATAAACCTAAAATAAAAATTATGTCAGAAACTATTACTGATGATAAAAACAGGAAGTATACTGAAAAAAAGTAAAATAAATCAAACAGAACACTTTTAGTTCTTTCTCTAAATATGTTCCTTAAATACTTAGTAAGTACATATATATTACCCTTAGCCCATCTTGTTCGCTGCTTAAACCATACCCGAAGCTTCTCAGGCTCCTGCTCCCAGGTTACAGCTAAAGGCATAAATCCAATCCTATAACCCATTTTATATATTCTGAAACTAATTTCAGTATCTTCTGCTACAGCATGTATATCCCATCCCCCAAGGGCTTCTATTACACTTTTTCTAATTATAAAGTTTGTTCCTGGAATAGTACACAATCTAAATAATTGCCATCTGCCTGCCTGTGCCATCCATTGGAAGCTTAGGGTTTCTATATTAATAAATCTAGTCAAAAAATTCTTATTCTTATTCCTAGTTCTAAACTTTCCTATTACTGCACCTAACTCATTTGAATTAGCTATTGCATATACTAAATATCTTAAAGCTAGCCTCTCTGGTGTATTATCGGCATCATAAACTACAACGTACTCGCCTTTAGAGTTTTTATAACCGATATTCAATGCATTCGATTTCCCTTTGCCGCCAGTTATTTTATCGGTTGTTATTACTTTTAAATCTCTATTACTATAGATTTTTTTAATATCTTCTAATATCTTTCCAGTATTATCACTTGAATTATCGTTTATAACAATAACCTCTAATTTATCTTCTGGATAATCAAGGGCTAACATAGCCTTCACAGTCTTATCAATAACTTTTTCTTCATTATGGGCCGGTATTAATATTGATACGGCTGGAAACTCTACTAATTCTTTGAGTATATCTATTTTTTTACTTATGGAGTTTGTATAAAACCTATATCCACTAAAAGTTAAAAATATATTCAAAAGCAAAAGAATCCAAGTTGAAATTAAAGAGTATAAGAAAAGATAATCTATTAAGTTCAATCCCATTGCATCAGTCCCCTAATAGTATTTTATTGGCTCTTTTTTTAGATTTCATGAAAATAGTAAAAAATATTGTATTAATGATTAACACAAGGATTATCAAAATTTTTATCCCTAAAGCAGAGGTTTCTTTTATTGGGTCATTTTCAACAGTTTCTAAATCAGCAACGACTATTTTCCCATTTTCCGATATTATGCTTATGTCTTCCCATCTCACCCAATTATTCTCTTTTTTTAAGTCATAAAATTCTATGTTCCGATCTTCGATACTTTCAACTATTTCCTTTAAATATTCTATATCAAGATATGGATGAAAAAATACTCCTGCTGTAAACCCTCTAACTATGGAAACTTCTCTTAAATTATTCATAATCTCGTTTATAGGAAAAGGATTATCAGGATCAATGTAACCAAGATTTTCAGGTACAAGTTTATGGAATAATTTTGTATCATAAAGCTTATAGGGATAGCTTGTTGTAGTAAATCCTTGATTACTTGTTTGAATATGTCCAAAATAAGTCGAAAAATATTTTTTCAACTCTCCATATCCCTCTTGACTAACAGCATAATGAGGAGCCTCAAAGGCTAAAGGATATATACCATTTTCTACACATTCTTTCAGTCCCAAACCTACTCTCTCATATGTCCATTTCTCAATGTCTAAATCCAATGGTTTATCATTTATTCCATCCCAAAATTCATATCCTTCTCCACTTAATTCTCCTCCAAAGGATTGGTGAGTATATCCATGTAAAATTATACTACCACCAAGTTCTTGCATATATTTTATAGTTTCAACGAACTCAGGTTTTTCTGACATTGGAGTTACATAAGATGAATCTGGACTCTTATAAGCAGGTATCAACGCTATCATGAAAGGAATATCCTTGCTATTTAAATATTCACCTATTTTTCGCAATTTTTTTAAATCCCTAAAAGGATGTACACCTTCAACTCTTATAAAAACTTGGCTTTTTTCTATATTGTATTCATCAAATATATCATATAAAATATCCGCAAATATATAAAACAGTATAAAACTAGCATCTAATCTAGATACATACCAAAAATTATTTTCCTTCAATATATATGGATATTGCTTATTTCCATCACTTAGCCAAGAATAAACTTTAGTATTTTGTGATAAGTTATCTACAATAATAAAATCATTAATTGTTCCAATGTCAAAGCTCTGATTATCATAAAATATCTTTACTAGATTATCCGACCTGCCGCTATACACCAAGCTAATATTTTCATTATCATCTAAAAACTTTTGAATCCCTTCTCCTATCCAACAAACAGTTTTTCGAGTTTTCTTTAAATCCTCTATCAAATCCAAATTGGTAAACTTCCCTTCAACACCTAAAATAAATATATAATCATAGTTATCTGCTTGACCTTTTACATAATCTTTTTCACTTTCTTCTAAAATCGTTACATTAAAATGTCCAAATAACTCTCTATAGGCAGTTACAGCATCTTGTTTATCTCCGAAATAATTTCTTCTATCATATACTAATAGAATTTTCTTGTCACTTTCTTCAGCATTGGATAATTGAAAGGGAAGTAGTATAGATAAGAATAATATTAATATTGAAAATAATATTAATATCTTTTTAAATATCATATTCTAGCTCCTTTTGTACTAATTCTTTGAACTCAAGTGCATTGGTTATTTTTTCATTATATTGTACTAGTGCAATTTTAATATCAAACTTATATCTTTTTGCTCCAGTATTATTATCGATCGTAATATTTTCTAATTCCTTTCTTAGTCTTCCTTTGACAACTTCTGCACCAGGTATATCTGTATTAGGCATTATAACAGCAAATAAATCGTCATCTATCCTATACTTTTTATCTTCTGTTCTTGTAACCTTCTCAATCAAATCTGACATCACCTTAAAAATTTTACTCATATTATATTTCCCATAAATACTAGCTAATTCATCTAAGTATTGAATTTCAGCTAACATTACGACTAAGCTAAACTTGTGACGTCTAGATCTGCTCATTTCCTCATTTAAATCCTTATAAAATTCTTTCAAGTTATCAAATCCAGTTGTTTCATCTATAGTAACTAAATTGTTTACTTGATTCTCAAATTTTATATTTCTATCCCGTACCTCATTTACAGAATCTGACAATCTTCCAGAGATAAAAGCTGATAGCGGAAATAATATAATCCAAAAATAACTATTTCCGATACTAACTTTTCCATAAAACAAACTTTGATATAACATATAACTACCGTACCCAAACACTAAAAACGCACTTGAGATTAAACCTATTATCAAATTTGAATAAAAAGATATAACTACTACAAAAAAGGTTAGAGCATATAAAAGATAATCAATGAAAGTAACTTCTTTTATATTCAATATTAGTAATGTAGTTATGGTAAATAGTTCTATAATTAGAAGTAAAAAAATATATCAATCTGTCTATTTTTCATTATCTTTTCCTCCTAAAATTTAAAAGCCAAAAGCGCTTGAAGATTGTCAAAGGAATAAACCTTTAAGGTTTCTATATCTCCAAAACCTCCATATAAAGGGTTAGATTTATCTACTACTTGTAGGGTTAACATTCTACCAAGTAATTCTTTATATAAAGATTCATCTCCTATATTTTTTGCAATCCTTGCAGCTATTGCATATGTCGCAGTAGATTCAACTTTATCTAGAGGCTTTCCCGTTTCTATGTTATATTCTGAATAAATCCCGTCTTCATAAACAATTTGCTCTTTTATCCATTCTATAGTTTCATTTTTCACTAAGCCAACTTCACTAAGATGTAATGCAACTAACAACGCATCTATAGAATTTATAACGTCACTATCTGAATATTTATCCTCAACTATATTATAGGTCTTCCTATACAATGGAAATCTATTTGATAAATATCCTCGTTCAATAGTATTTAAGCCATTTTTATAAATTTCACTCCATTTATTGTTAACATTAGAAAGCAGTTTTATAGTATATAAATCTATATAAGATGAATCGATTTTTTTAGACTTACATTGATGCTCCATATCAAAATAGTTATTCAAACAATCTTTATATATATTATATTTCAACAATCCATCACTCATTTTTCTTAACGTCTTATAATATTTTTTATCCTCCCAAATCTCATATGCATATATTAAAGAACGAACTATTCTTAAATCGTCTATTGAAGCACTACTAATAGCTAGTTCATAATCATCCTCACTTATTCTCCATTTTACCAGACCTGTTTTGTCTAACATTTTATTCTTAACTATATTAAAATGTCTATCAAATTCTCCTTTATCTTGGATTTTTACATAGTATAACATGATAAGCCCTTCTGATTCAGAAAGTATCTCATGTCCACTAGCCATTTCTTCAACTTTATAATTTTCTAAATAATTAGTATATATACCTCCACTTTTTGATGTCATATTTGCTTTTATAAATTTCAAACAAAGTTGTTCTTCTTCTAAATAACCTTGTTCAAATTCTCCATTATTGATAAATTCATTTTTATCAATAATATTAAATTCGCGTGATATATTTAATCTAATAAAGCAAAATATTAATATTATACTTATCACAATAATTATGGCTTTCTTCATAAATAGGCATCTCCTTAGTATAGAATATATTTCGACAAATAGTGTCAAAATTCCTCTTTTTTAGTCATATTTTTATAATGATTTTAGTATTTATTACCTATTGACACAGTGTCATACAATTCTATTTTATAATTATCTTCTCAAAAAATTCAATATTTTTCAAATCATGAGTTTATATGAAATTAAGCACCTCTGATGGTTGCTGTTTTATGGCTTTAAAATGCATAATTCTTTGCAATATAAGTTTCGATTTTTGCATAAAAAAACAGCCTATCGGCTGACTTTTTATAATATACACGTCCAATATCAAATTACAAATTGCCGTCTTTAGGACAGCTCTATTTTTTACCCAACTGCAACAAAAAATCTTTGACTATTTATTATTATCTGCAAGCATGTATTTTTCTGTATAATTGCTAACTGCATACTTTATATCATTGTTATCCATAAAATAATATCTAGAGTCTTCTTTTCCAATTTGAAACAACGAATATCCTAAAACAAATTCACTATCTTTAAAAGTTTGAAAAAATGCTTCAAAAGCTGCTAATTGTTCCTTTTCATTTATTTCAGAATCAAAACTATAATTCCAAGGCTCAACTGTAGTGCCACTATTGTATGTATATCCAACCTCGCCAAAGAATATTTTTTTATTATAATGCTCTGATAAGCTCTTTATCTGTTCATATATAGGTTGTTTTCTATCGTATCTTGTTGACGACTTCCAAGCCTCCATCAGTTTTTCCACATTTTCAGTAGGTTTATCAACAAGTTCAAAATATGCAGGTATATTAATAAAGTCTACATCTTCCAAGTATGAAAGTTCGAAAAGCGAATCGTAATATTCATAACTTTCAGAATCCCAATCTGCGTTATACCACCAGTTTACCTTAAAATCTATCTTAGTAGTAGTTTTTTCCTTAACCATCTTTATTATTCTTTTCCATTCATCTTCGTATCCATAGAGGCTTATAAAGTTATTCTCAATTAAAAGCCCTTCTATTTCATAATCACTACAAATTTCTAAAACTCCATTGATACTTTTTTCCCATGTTCGAAAAAATACTTTTGCATTTTCTGGAGAATATTCAGTTTTAACCTCTTTACCATTATTTATCCATGGAAATAATTCAATAAATATTTTATATCCTTCATCGGATATTCTTTCTAATGAGGACTTTAGATTTTCTTTTTCTACAGAAGATAATTCTGCTTTACTACTGATTACAGAGTCTATATTGATCCTTACAGAAAGATTAATAGTATCTATTCCTATATCTTCAGCATTTTCCAAAGATAAATTTATATCATATCCTGGAGTAAGGGTTGCTGAGTTAATTTCAAAGTCTGATTGAGCAAAAGATGCAAATGGCAATAGACAAATTATAACCGTCAATATAAACTCTCTCATAAATACACCTCCGGGGTAACCCAGCCGCCATAGAATTATCATTTCCTTAGGCCTGTGGCTTTGCGCCTCCATATTTCTATGGGTTTGCCTTTTTCCAAAAGGAAAAACTTTCTTAATCTAATTATATATCCTTATTCCACAAACTAAAACACTACTATATTACTATATACATTCAAGTTATCAATTTGCGCTATTTCTAAAATATGAGCTACTAAAATAAAAATAGAGTAGAAGTTAAATGACTATTTCATTTAATTCCTACTCTATATCTATTCTCCTAGAGGTGACCTATCTGCATTTTTTCTCTAATCTTTTTTAAATTAGGACCAAATTTTTCATCAAGTTCTTTTTTATATTTTCTATATATTTCAGCTAAATATATATCATGTACAATGAATGATTCAGCCATTAACATAAAAGCCTCATTTTCTGTCCATATAGCTTGTGGTTTATCTTTATTGAATGTTACGAATAAGGATTCTTTTCCATCGGAAACCAAAGTTAACCATCTACCATGTTGTACAACATTCTTTTGCATGTCTTCCATCTCATGGTAGTAGATTTCTCCTATTTCTTCATCGGTGTCTCCATATAATACTGTAACCAATTCTATTCCTTGGTCCTTTAGAATTTTCAAATCCCCTTTTAAAAGTTCATAGTCTTTATTCCAAGCTTCCAAATAAATAAACTTCTCACAATTAGAAAGCACTGATTTAATTTTGTTGTTAATATTATCAATTCCCTCTAGATGCAATATATAGGAAACATTGTTTGAAGAATTAACTTCTTTTAGATTATTTTTTAAATACTTTACAGTTTTATTTACATTCTTTTTATAGGTATCTAAGAAGCTTTCAAAGTCTAAAGCTATATATTTAACTGGATTATCACTTATTATATTGACTAAATTTTTTTCGAGTAGTTTAGACATTGTCTCGTATATTTTAGCTTGAGGAACTCCAGATAGCTTACTTAATTCATAGGCTGTTATATCTGGTCTTTTGAGAAGAGATATATAAGCCTTTGCTTCATATTTATTGAGACCTATGTCCATCATCTTCTCAATGGTTTTATCATCATTCATTTAGATTTTAGTCCTTTCGTAGACATTATTTAACTACTAAAGTACCTGTTTTACCTTCGATTCCTTCTCCCGCCTTTTCAAGGGCTGTTATAAGTGATTTTCTACCTTCCTTTGAAGCCGCAAACTTCATAGCCGCCTTCACCTTTGGAAGCATTGAACCTGGAGCAAAATGTCCTTCTTCAATATATCTTTCCGCGTCAGCTAAATTCATTTCACTTAATACCTCTTGATTAGGTTTTCCAAAATTGATTGCTACCTTTTCAACAGCTGTTAGTATTATTAGATAATCTGCATCTAATATCTCAGCAATCTTTTCACTTGCAAAATCTTTATCTATAACTGCGGGCACTCCAACTAGGCTGTTTCCTTCTACTACAACAGGAATCCCGCCTCCACCAACGGTTATAACTATGTGTCCATTTTCTACTAATGTCTTTACTGTTTCTTTTTCAGCAACGTCTACTGGAATTGGTGATGGAACGACTCTTCTCCAACCTCTACCAGCATCTTCTTTTACTATATATCCCTTTTCTGCCTCAAGTTTTTTAGCTTCTTCTTCTGTATAGAATGCACCTATCGGCTTTGTAGGATTTTCAAATGCAGGATCATCTTTATCTACTATAACTTGAGTTATAACTGTAGCCACTGGCTTCTTGTTTCCTCTACTTAATAATTCTTCTCTAATAGCGTTTTGAAGATGATATCCAATGTATCCTTGGCTCATTGCTCCGCATTCTGGAAATGGCATTTCAGGAGTCTTAGCTTCCGTCTTAGATGCTGTTTCCATTGCTAGATTTATCATACCTACCTGTGGTCCATTTCCATGGACTATTATTACTTCATTTCCCTTTTCTATTAAGTCAACTATTGGTTTAGCTGTATCCTTTACTAGGCTTAATTGCTGTGCTGGTGTCTTCCCAAGTGCATTTCCACCTAATGCAACTACTATTCTCATTATTAGTCCTCCTTATATAGCTTATAGCTGTTAGCTTCTAGAGTCAAGCTATTTTAAGTTTTCTCTTTCAGGCTATTGAACCCCTAAAAATCAATCCTAAAAAGCCATGTTCTAGTAACTAACAGCTATTTTATCTTAGATTTCTTATTTATTTAAACTAATGGCTAATAGCTTTATACTATTTACCCATTGTTGCTACCATAACCGCTTTAATCGTATGCATTCTATTTTCAGCTTCATCGAAAACTACTGAATGCTTACTTCTAAATACTTCATCAGTTACTTCCATTGATTCAATTCCAAACTTTTCTTGTATGTCTTTTCCTACTACTGTTTTTGTGTCATGGAAAGCTGGTAGACAATGCATAAAGATTACATCAGGGTTTCCAGTCTTCTTAATCATATCCATGTTTACTTGGTATGGCTTAAGTTGGTTGATTCTTTCTTCAAACATATGCTCTTCACCCATTGATACCCATACATCCGTATAGATTACGTCAGCATCCTTTGCACCTGCTGCAACATCTTCTGTAAACTCTATTACTGCTCCAGTTTCCTTTGCAACTTCCTTCATTTCAGCTACTAATTCTTCTGATGGGAATAATTCCTTAGGAGCTATTCCTACAAAGTGCATACCCATCTTTGCAGCACCGATCATTAATGAATTACCCATATTGTTTCTTGCATCTCCTGCATATACAAACTTAACTTTGTTTAGAGGCTTATCAACGTGCTCCATTACTGTTAAGAAGTCTGCAAGGATTTGCGTTGGATGATAAAGGTCTGTAAGTCCATTCCAAACTGGTACTCCAGCATGGGCACCTAAATCATCTACAGTTTCTTGCTTGAATCCTCTAAATTCGATACCATCGTAGTATCTTCCAAGTACCTTAGCTGTATCTTCAATTGATTCCTTTTTACCCATTTGGCTGTTACTTAAGAATGTAACCTGCGCACCTTCATCAAATGCCGCTACTTCAAATGCACATCTTGTTCTAGTTGATGTCTTTTCAAATAATAGTACAACATTTTTTCCTTCTAAAAGATCTCCTTTAGTTCCTGCTCTTTTCTTTCTCTTAAGATCCATTGATAAGTCTAACATATACTTGATTTCCTGTGGTGTAAATTCCTTTAGTGTTATAAAATTTCTTCCTTTTAAATTGATTGGCATTTTTATTCCTCCCTTTGAATTATGTTTTGTCGGTTTTATGTTCTCAACTAATGGTTATATTATTGATAAATTCTTATTGATCTTTTCATATCTGAAAGTCCTATTCAAAAAAAACATTAGCCGCTAACTATCAACCGTTATTTTATATTCTTTCTCTATATAATGGCATGCTCATACATCTTGGCCCTCCACGACCTCTGGATAACTCTGACGATGGCATGATATGTAGCTTTATACCATGTTCCTCTAAAAGCCTGTTAGTAACATAGTTTCTTGAGTATACTATAACTTCACCGGGAGCTATAGCTAATGTATTAGATCCATCATTCCATTGTTCCCTAGCTGCATCAATCATATTTCCAGCGCCACAACGGATTAATGTAACCTCATCAAGCTCTAAATACTTCTTAAGTATCTCATTGAGTTCCATTGTTTCCTTTTCTATCATCAATTCCTCTGGATCTTCACCTTTTCTTATTGAATAAACTGTAAGAGGTCCTTCAATTTCAGGGTGAATTGTGAATTTGTCATAATCAACCATCGTAAATACAGTATCAAGATGCATAAAAGCTCTTTTCTTAGGTATATCAAAGGCTAATACTACTTCAAAGGTCTCATCCACACTAAATATCTTCTTAGCAAGTTTCTCTATAGATGCCGCCTCTGTTCTTTCAGATATTCCAATGGCAATTACCTTATCATTAAGTACCAGCTGATCTCCGCCTTCAATTGAAGCTTTCTCTTCTCTGTCATACCAAAATGGAATCTCTATATTTTTAAACATCTCATGATACTTAAATATATATTTTGAAAATAATGTTTCTCTATTTCTAGTGACTGTTTTCATGTGATTTAGAGATATTCCACTTCCTATAGTTGCAAAGGGATCCCTGGTGAAATATAGGTTTGGCATAGGATCTATTATAAATGGATAGTTTGATTCAATCATATCCGCTAGGGAAGTTTTTTTATAATCCCTTATTTCATTTTTCCTAATACCTTCCATCATTTTATTTATCATTTCTATGTTTGAAGAAAAATCTAAAAGATACTCTTTGATAAGGTCTTTTTTCCTGCTGCTTTTTATTCTAGCTTCTCTTATAAACTCATCGACAAAAATATTTTTTTATATCGTCATTTATAAGCGCCTCAGCAGCCATCTCCTCTAGATAAACTACTTCAGTTCCATTATTTCTAAAAATATCTGCAAATGCATCATGTTCTTGTCTTGCTATTTTTAAGTAAGGAATGTCATCAAACAATAGTCTATCCATCAAATCTGGGGTTAGATTTTCTATTTCTTTTCCAGGTTTGTGTAATAAAACTTTTTTCAACTTTCCTATTTCTGAATATACTTGTAAAGTACTTTCTCTACCCATATCACACCCCCATCATCAATTAGTTACCACCTCGGTAGTTAGTAACTACACTTTGAGTATAATACTTCTTTTTGCACTTGTCAAATCGTTTTCCGAACTTTTTTTAACAATGTAAAAATATACTTTCATCAATAATCCTATAGCTCTGAAAAACTGCCCATTTCAACAATATTAGCTATTTACAAAAAACACCAATTTTATACAAACATCTTAAAATGAATTTTTATCCGAAAATTTTTTTTTAGATGTTTTAGTCAAATTATTCTCCTAAAATGACCTATAACAAAAACTCCCTTAATATGATAGGGGAGTTTATTAATTAAAGCATGTGTAAATATGTGTTCAAAATTCATTCTATTTATTGTTCTAATTCCATGCATATACCAGTATCACCATCGATTAGTACAAACTTTTTATCCTTTGTTAATCCAATTCCTACATTTTTTTTCTTCAATAAATCTACTATGACACCAGCTAAACCCTTAAGTTCTTCCATAGCTTGTTCCTTAGTTTTATCCATAAATAACCACCTGTCCTTTATCTATATTATTTTATATATTCTTATCCATTTACTTCTCAATAATCAACAAATCTAAAAAATGACAGATTTCTTCAAAATATCCTATATTTATTATAATATATTTTTGAGAATTTGTAAGTTATAGTTTATATAACTTAAGACCTAGTTTTTCATTTTTTCGCAAAAAAGATATGTAATAGATACTAAAAAAAACAATGAATCGTTCTTTCCCCTAAAATATTATATCTATTTATATAACAGCAAAGTCCTGAAAGTGAGACTTTAGATTTCACGCCCCTATATTCAAAAGAAGCTGAACAGAGAAGTAATTCTCTGTTCAGCTTCTTTTGAATATATCACTCAATACAACCCTTATATATTATACTCGTATTCCCCGTTCTCTTTCATTCCAAAGAAATCTGAATAATTAATATCAAATATATCTTTTTCTATATGAGAAATACTAAACTTGTTTTTTATTATATGTGTTAAAACCCCACAGTAAGAAATATCACCTTGGATCATTGCTCCATATATAATCCCATCCTTATGGATTATCTTTTTATAGTTTTCTTCATATTCTTGGGTGGAAATATTGTAACTTTCATCAGGAGTTTCTATCAATCCAAGAGAAACCGTCTGCAATCCCAGAAAATTCATTGAGTTCCTTAAACTAAAGAAATCCTCTACTTCTTTACGTTCACCAACCATATTATATGCTGCTACAATCCCCTGTTTTACAGCAATGGGCCATATAGGACTCTTACCCGTTACGTCTCCAGCAGAATATACGTCTTCGATATTGGTTTCACCTTTGCAATTAATCACTATTCCCCTATCGAGGGTAATAGTATTGTCCGCTATAAAATCTACATTTGGCCTTACACCTGTGGCTACTACTATCATTTCGCAGCCGATTAGTCTTCCATCACTTAATCTAACAGCTTTAACTCTATTCTCTTCATCTAATATTACTTCTTCAGCACTTACACATGTATATATTCTGACACCCTCTTTTTCAAAAAGCTTTTCATATTTTGATGAAGATCTTTTATCGAGCTGCATTGGAAGGATTCTATCTGACATTTCTACAAGAGATACGTTTATGTCATGCTCCAGTAAACCTGTAACGGCATCCATACCGACAAGTCCTCCTCCTAGTACAACGACATCCTTTACTTGTTTTGCTTCTTCCTTTATAGTAAGAGCATCTTCAATATTTCTCAGTCCATATATTCCTTTACCTTCTCTAAGATTTTTAACTGGAGGTATAAAGGAAGATGATCCCGTTGCAATAAGTAATTTATCATATTCAAGTGTTTCTCCATTATCTAGGACAACTTTTTTATCAATTATATTAAGTTTTATGGCTTTTACACTTTTCATCCAAGTAATTTTATGATTTTCCGAAAATTTTTCTTCCACAAAATTAATTCCTTCAATACTTCTTTTTTCTCCAATTACATGGTGCAACATACATCTTGAGTATATATTTTCATCCTTTGATACCATTGTTATTTGTCCATTAGGGTCTAATTTTCTTATAGTCTTAGCACAGTTTACTCCAGATGCACTGGCACCCAAAATCACATACTTCATAGCTATTCATCCCCCTCTATGCTTAGACATCCCGTTGGGCAGCTTTCTATACATCTAGGTATTTCCTTATTACCGCACAGATCACATTTCAGTACTACTTTCTTCTCTACATCATCAGCCTTCAAAACACCATATGGACATGACATGACACACATAAAGCACGAGGAACATTTCTCTTCATTATAGGCAACCATATCCGTATCATTATTCTTAGTCATTGCGCCACTCATACATGTATATACACACTCAGGCTCCTCACAATGCCTACAAATAATTGGAGTCGGATATTTATTTTTGCCAAGCTCTATATGATTCCTACCTTCGTTAGCCCTATCTTCAAGATCTAGGTCATATATGCTCTTTCCTTTTTCATTGTGCTCAGCCATACATCCCAAGACACAGTTCAAACAAGCCATGCATAAATCTTTATCGACTTTTATTCTCTTCATCATATACAATTGACCTCCCCATTTAATTATTCACAGGATTTTGTAGAAGAAATAGCCTAAGCTATTTCTCCTACCTGAGCATCCAAACCTAGTGCTTTTCTTCTATCTAAAACTATTTCTTCTAATCTATCGGCAGCTTTTATTACATCATCTTCAAGGATTAGTTGACCACCTGTTATATCAGTCAATGTATTTGTTAATGTTTCAGTAACCACCTTACTTCCTGTAATAAATGGAGGTATAGCCAAATGCAGCGGAAGTCCTAGCGCTAAGCCAAATGCTCCATCAGCTAATGCCTGCTCTTCAAGCCATTGTGGAGCAGATAGTACCAATGGTAGCTGCGGTAAATCTATATTTAGAGCTTCTGCAAGCTCAGTAGCAACTATTTCAAGTCTTCCAATAGCAAGACATGGTCCAAAGTTCAATACTGGAGGTATTCCTAGTGACTCACAAACAGCTTTCAAATTATCCCCTGCCTGGCCAGCGGCCTTTGGCGACATAAGTCCTACATTTTCAAGTCCTCCACTGGAACAACCTGCAGATAGTACAATAATATCTCTCTTAATCAATTCCTTTGTTAGCTCCACAGTAAAAATATCATGTCCCATAGCGGTCAGATTTGAACATCCTACAACTCCTGCAACTCCTTTTATCTTTCCTTCTGCAATTAGATCAATAAGAGGCTGCCATGTGTTTCCTAAGAATCCTTTTAGCGATTTTTCACTAACTCCAGTTATTACATCATCGTGTCCATGATCCTTTGGAATATCTATGGTCACCTTATTTCTTCTAGCCTTATGGGCTTTCAGTACTTTATTAATAATAAGCTCAGATATCTCCGCGTCCTGTTCCATTGTGAAGTTAACGTAATCAGCATTGGCTTTTTTAGCAACGTCATCTAGACACATCATTCCAACCATAAACTCATCTGCTATAGGTTCAATACCAGGTAATGTACAGTTAAATTCGGATACAATAAAGTCAATAGCACCAGTGGCTAATAGAGCTTCACTTGTAAAGTTGTTTCCTGCATGGCCTGAAAATACTTCTTGATAATGCTCTCCTCTAAGCTGTAAATCCTGCCCAACACATGTACATCCAACAAGCTTAAAACCCTTTGCCCCAGCAGCTCTAGCTAATTTTTTAACTTCTTCCTCTATCAATCGTTCCTGTAGATGGGATATAACTGAATGCTGATGTCCTGTAATCATAATATTTATATAGTCCTCATCTACAACCTTAAATCCTACCGGTGCTGTTCTTATAACCGGCTCACCTAACATCACATCATTTAGTAGATTTGTAAGGGTTAAACCGTAAATTCCCGTTGATATCCCTAAATTCAATGAATGCAACAACATGTCTACAGGATCACTGTTAAGGTTTGTTGATGTCTTTACTATTGCGTCAAACACTTCTGATTTTGCTCCACCTGGAAGTATGTTAAGTTCCTTCCACTTATTAAACCTTGGCTCATAGGCCATCCTTTCAACTAACTCCATCTTTTCATTTCTTGATTTATATAGATCATTTAATACTTTATCAGCTACCTTGATTGCCTTGTCGTGAATATCCTTCGATTCAATGTTAAAAAGCTCAGCTAAATCATTTAAAGTATTTATCCCTTTAATTTTTCCTTTTCTCTCTCCTACCGTCTTTAAGTTTCTTGAAGTAGTTTCAATTACATGTAAATAGCATGCTGCTCCAGCCGCTACAGCTCTTAAAAAGTTTCTTGCTACTATGGTATCTGCTGTTGCGCCACAAACTCCCTTTGGAGATTTTGGGGTTATTCTACAGGGTCCATTTGAACATAGTCTACAACATACTCCTTGCTGACCAAATCCACATTTTATTTTTTGATGCTCCACCCTGTTAAATGAAGTTTCTACATCCTTTGTTGCTATGTAACTCTCAAGTTTTGTATCTGCTGATTTACACATTTTCATCTATTATTCCTCCTTTAAAACTATACCATTTTGGTATAGTTTTAATTAATTTTATACTATTTTGGTATACTTTTGGCTATGTTTTTAAAAATATTGTAAATAGGAGCTTTTATTTCTACATCTTATCGCCATTACTTCATCAGATCGCTGAAGTTAACACTTTCAAGCTCTTTTATCAATGTTTTTCTAACTTTATTAAGTTCCCTGTGGATATTACAAGTACCTGTCCTATGAATATTGCAATATTCCTTATCATATAAACATCGATTTATATAGATAGGGCCATCTATTGCTTCTATTACATCCTTCATGGTAATAGCTTCAGGTTCTCTATTCAAAGAGTATCCACCACCTACGCCTCTATAGGACTTCGTTAAGTCAGCCTTCGTCAGCTTTCTTAAAATCTTTAGAGTAAACCTAGTTGGAATTCCCTCACTCTCCGATATACTTTTAGCATCTACCCTCGCATCTATGCCATTCCTTGAAAGATGTAAAATAATCCTTAGGGCATAGTCGGCTTCTTGAGTTATTTTCATCTCTCCACTCCAAACTAATGACAAAGCCCACCAAGGTCACTTTGCCGTTTAAAAGGTTTATAATTTTCTATGTGTTAAAAGTTAAAGTATACCTTTTCGGTACACTTTTATAATAGTACTTTGTTTTTTATTTGTCAATACTTTTTTGTAATTAATATCCATTATCACGCAAACCTCATTTACATCTTCTAGACAGTTTTTACATTCTAACCCATCTAGCATCAATCATGGGATTCCCTTCCATCTCCACTTAAATCAATCACTTCACCTAAATATGTTGGCTTTGGCTTTATAAAGTTCACAAGTATATAATCCTTGCATCTAGCCAGACTTTCCCTAAATTTATAGATAGCCATTTTGGGATAGATGTGCTTATCAGATGGAACTCCATAGGCCTCGATTCCGAGTTTTCTTGCAATATAAACAGCCCTTGATAGATGATATTTTTGAGTTACAATCACAACTTTTTTTGCTTTAAAAACATCCCTAGCTCTATAGACACTTTCATAGGTATTAAAGCCTGCATGATCCATAAAAATATCCTCTATTAAAACTCCTCGAGATGATGCATATGACTTCATTGGATTTACTTCATCGTAGTTCTTTTGCCCATGGTCTCCACTGAGTAGTAACTTTTCTACCTTATCATTCTTATATAAATCTATTCCTACATCTAATCTGTCGGCAAGAATAGGCGATACTCTTCCACTTCTATAAACTAGCGCTCCCAAGACCAATGTTGCCTCAGCCTGTGGCACTTCTTCTAAGGACATAATATATGTATCGGAGAACTTTATTACATGATAATTTATAATCCCATAAGCACTTAGGCCTAATATCATTCCGGTAAGTAGAACTAATAGTACCTTCTTAAAAACTTTTTTCATGGCTTTCAATCCTTTTTTAATACTAATATATTTACTAATACGATAGGTGTCAAGAGGGAAAACTCATGGAGCATCGATTTTATTTAGATCTTCAATTATAAAAATCTATTATTTACCAAATTACCCTATTGCTGAAAAAATCAAATCGTGTTACACTATATATATCTTAATGATATATATAACTAAGATATATATTTTATAGGAGGAATCTTATGGCCAAGAAAAATATAACTCGATATGCTTTATTAGGAATACTTTCTTACTCCTCTAAATCAGGGTATGATATAAAAAAATCCATAAGTGAAAGTATTGGATACTTTTGGAATGAAAATTATGGACATATATATACTATACTTAAACGTCTTTACGAAGAGGGGTGTCTCGATAAGGAAATTGTGAAAACAGAAGGAAAGCCCGATAGAATTGTTTATTCCGTTACGCCTAAAGGAGTTAACGAGCTTGATGAGTGGCTAAAGGAACCAGCTGCAGATGTAAAGTACCGCAATGAACTTCTATTGAAGATTTATTTTAGTAAAGATATGCCTGTTGATGAGGCGATAGAAAAACTAGAATCAGAATATGAAAAGAATATGGAACTACTTGTGGAATATAAGGAGGTTAGGGAGACTATATTAAGAAGTAATACCGACCCCTATGTAAAAGAATTATGGCTTATAACATTAAATTACGGAAAAAACAACAGCGAAATGATACTCAAATGGTGTAGTGATTCAATTGATTCCCTTAATAGGTATAAATCTTCAAAAAATGAATAATCACAGATCTTTTTTATAAGGAGTGAATATTTTATGAAAGCTTTAATCTTAAATGGAGCTAGAAAAGGAGAAACAACCCTAGAAACTCCATATAGTATTACCACTAAGCTTCTTGAGGAAAATAATTATGAAGTCACATCCCTTCTATTACATGAACTGGAGATTAAAAACTGCATAGGATGCTTTGGTTGCTGGGTAAAAACTCCTGGAATTTGTGTTATAGATGATTTCGGTAGAGATATTGCTAAGTCAATAATTCAGAGTGATCTAGTAGTATATTTAACTCCAATTGTTTTTGGTGGCCCATCCTCCGAGTTAAAGAAAGTAGTCGATAGAATAATTCCTTTAATACTTCCTTTTTTCACAAAGATCAATGGCGAAATTCATCATAAACCACGCTATGACAAATACCCTCGAGTAATGGTTTTAGGCGTGCTTCCTGAAAAGAATGAAGCTATGGAGGTTACTTTCAAAAAGCTTATAGAGCGTAATTCGCTTAATTGGTATAACCCTCAATATTCAGGAGTTGTACTTCACAGTTGCCGTGAAAAGGTTGAAATAGAAAACAAGATTGAAACTTTGTTTAAAGACGAGGAGGTAGATGTGTGTTAAATACTAGAAATGTATTATTACTTGTTGGAAGCCCTAAAAAAACTAACAGTTCCTCCGATTCATTAGGAAGCTATCTAATTAACAAGTTGGCGCTAGAAGGTTTTTCTACGAATAAGATAAATATATTATCTTCTCTCAAGACTGAATCGGGTATTAAAGACTTGTTAACGGCAGTGGATAATTCCGATATCCTTGTTTTATCATTTCCCCTTTACGATGATTCTCTACCTGCAGGTGTTATTAAAGCCTTTGAGTTAATCGCTGAGCATCGAAATCAAAGAGAACTAAATAAAAAACAGAAAATGATGGTTATTGCAAATTGCGGTTTTCCCGAAGCCCTCCACAACGATGTAGCTCTTGATATTTGTAAGTGTTTTGCAAGTCACACAGGATTCATTTGGATGGGGTCTCTTGCCCTTGGAGCTGGGGGTGCAATAGGAGGCAGACCACTTGAAGATTTAGGCGGTATGGTTAGAAATATTGTTAAAGCTTTAGATATAACTGCAGTGGCTCTAAATAATAATGCTTTAGTTCCCCCTGAAGCTAGGGAACTGATGAAAAAACCCTTTATGCCCTCATGGATTTATACATTTTTTGGAAGTTTAGGTTGGAAGAGGCAGGCTAAAAAATTTGGTGCCAATAGAGATTTATACTCTAAGCCATATGAGACATTGAGAGGCAAAAGCGTCTAGAGACGCTTTTCAGATTGTTAACAAGACGATAGGCTGTTAAGAAACTCGAAGTTCGAGGAGTGCTGAAACGAAGAGACCGCAGCGTATAAAGACATACGTAAGGGTTCTTTGTTGAAGCAACAACGAAGAAATTCGGGTTTGTTAACAGCCTCAAAAAGCGTCCGGAGGCGCTTTTCTTGTTGCGGTTTTCAAGTTTCGAGCCTTAAAATATCCTTAATAGTTTTCAAAGCCCATCTTCCCTTTTAGTTTATTAAACTTAAATCCACCCTTTATCTTACAGCATTCTTCAGCATGTTCTACTGCAAATTTTAAGGCTGATCTTCTCTCTTTCCCTTTAAGTATGTTATCAATTAGGATAGTATCAAATAGATCGCCTGCACCAATTGTATATGGTAATGAATTATTATTTCCATCTACCACCGTCTTTCCCCACTTAGCTCCATTTGGGCCTAGCTTTACTATATGACATGGATTTTTTTCATTTTCTATAAAGTTGCCAATCTTGATGACATTCTCAGGTAATATAATATCTTCGAGTATATGGGGCCGCGGCCCAACATCTAGGAATATCCTTTCCCAATCACAAGATAAAATTTGCTGTAAACTGGTCTTATTTAATTCCGTTGTTACAACCGCACATTTACCACGTAATGATTTCATGTTTATTGTAAGATCCTCAGCATTTACCCCTCTTTCAACGGATGCTACCTTGTCATTTTTTGCAGTAAATAGCCCTGTCGCACCACTTTTTGTAGAAATACTCTCTACTGGAAAACAATTATCCTCTAACTCATTAAAAATCTTGTTTCTTCTCTCATCTTGTCCAATATTTCCATAAAACCTCACATCATGCCCTAGCAAATGAAGACCTAATGCAATGCTTAACCCTGAGCCACCTATAGACTCAGCCACTTGGGTGCTATCTCCCTCTTCATAAATGTACCTATCTAGAAATATGGCTCCAAAAACATCTATCCTCATAATCGATTCTCCTTTTATTCCTATTATAATGGCAGCATCTCAGAGTGACAAACTTTTGCCTTATTTAAAGTTCATTCTTACTGAGATAGTCTGGGGCTAAACCCATAGAATAGTTCTATGAGTCAGCCCCTATTTTATAAATCCTAATTTTCTTTCTAATTTACTTAATTGCCGAAGGTTTTACCGAGGAAGGAATTGGAGACTTATACGTTTTTCCACTAAGTTTTTTCTTTAGCTCCTGTTTAGCTTCTTTTATAATTTCTGGCCTCATTAATATTTCTGCAGCCGTCATAGCTAAAACCTTCCCTGCAACTATCATGCCCTTATGGCCTATACTAGCTGCACTCTGTGCTACCATCTGCCATGAATGGCCCGGGGTACCTAATGCACAGCAGGCCGTTATAACTTGACCCGTTGGAACAATCCAACTTACATCTCCAACATCGGTAGACCCTGATAGCATACCTGCATGATGAGTGAACGGAAGAATAGTGTCGGATAATTCCTTACCCTTCATATTTTCTATTATTTCCTTACCCTTTCCTCCAGTAAACATATTAATCATTTTCATTTCATTGTTTATATCGGAATCCGATAATGTTGCTGTAATTTTTTTAGCATACCCTTTATCATCTTCATCAAACTGTGGTGCTCCTACTTCTATAAAGTTCTCATAAAGAATTTCTTCAATAGTGTTATTGGGGATTAAGTTAGAGCAGGCCTTATCAAATATAATCTCATACTTAGTCTGAGTCATCAATGCAGCACCCTTAGCTATATCATTTACCCTATCAAATATTTCTTGAACTTGGGATGTTTTTGGTGCTCTAATAAGGTATAGGGATTCTGCCTCCGCCTGAACTACATTTGGCGAAATCCCTCCCGTATTGGTAACTGCATAATGAATACGAGCCTCAGGGATAATATGTTCCCTTAGGTAGTTGACTCCTATATTCATCAGTTCAACAGCATCTAAAGCACTTCTTCCTAGATGCGGTGATGCCGCCGCATGGGAGCTTCTGCCATAAAATCTATAATATACTTGATAATTTGCTAAAGAACTCACAGAAAAAATTCCATTTTGTGCAAAGGGATGCCAGCATAGAGCAACATCTATATCATCAAAGACACCTTCTCTTGCCATAAATGCCTTTCCAGAGCCACCTTCCTCACCGGGGCATCCATATAGACGTATTGTTCCCCTAAGATCCTTCTCTTTCATATAATCTTTTATTGTTACCGCTGCAGCAAGCGAGCCTGCTCCAAGGAGATTATGACCACATCCATGGCCATTTCCGCCCTCTAGAACTGCTTCTTTTCTATCAATATGGGGTTGCTGGCTTAAGCCTGATAATGCATCATACTCAGCTAATATAGCTATGATAGGCCTTCCGCTTCCAAAACTCCCTACAAAGACAGTGGAAATCTCAGCGATTCCTCTTTCCACCTCAAAATCCTCATCTTCTAATACTTTACAAAAAAGATCTGCCGATTTATATTCTTCAAAACGTGTTTCTGCATATTTCCAAACCCTATCGCTTACATCAATGAACAAATCTTTCTTAGCATCAATAATTTTAGCTATTCTGTTTTTATAGTTTAACATATTATCCCCCCAGTGTTTTTACATGAAAATACCTATACCAGGACCTATTGGAAGCTTGAAAATAAACCAAACTGCCAATTGCAATATCCATATTAGACCAAATCCAACAGTATAGGGTAGTATCAACGAGAAAAGAGTTCCTAGTCCAGCATCCTTCTTATACTTCTGCATAAATCCCAGAACAATAGCTATATATGGAAATAATGGAGAGATAGCATTTGTCGTGGAATCACCAATTCTATATGAAAGTTGTGCAAATTCCGGTGAATAGTCTAACATCATAAACATCGGCACAAAAACCGGTGATAATAAGGTCCATTTTGCAGATCCACTACCTAAGAAAAGATTAATAAACATGGTTACTAGGACTACGCCTATCACCATAGGAAATCCAGTAAAGTTCGCTGCCTTCAAAAGGTCGCCCATTTTCACAGCAAGTATAAGTCCCAGATTTGTCCAGTTGAAAAAACTAACAAATTGAGCTATAACAAATACAAAAACTATATATCCTGCCATACCTTCCATTGCTTTGGTCATCAATTTCGGTACATCTGAGCCTTCTTTGATAGTACCAGCCTTTCTACCATAGGCTATACCAACAGTTATAAACCAAAATAGTATAAAAGGAATAATACCCTTTATAAATGGAGACTTAATAATACTTCCTCCTGCGCCCCTCAAAACTGAATTCTCTGGTATTAAGACAGCAATAACTATGCCCCAATAAATTAAAGTTGCTATTCCTGCACTTCTTAATCCTTTGACTTCCTTATCTGATAATTCATACTTCTCAGTATTTATTTCAATTCCATCTTCGGGAATATATTCACCCGCTTGTTTTTCTACATATCTTTTAGTAATCCAAGTCCCTACTACGGTTAATAAAATTGTAGAGACAAACATGAAGTAGTAATTTACCAAAGGGGATACTGTAATACTTGGATCAATAATGTGTGAAGCTTCTTCTGTAATACCTGCTAAAAGTGCATCGGTACCGGCAATTAGAAGGTTTGCTGTAAAACCTGCACAGGCCGCTGCATAACCTGCTGCAACCCCGACAATCGGATTCTTTTTAGCTCCATAGAAAATAGCACCAGCTAAGGGCGGGACTATTATTACTGCCGCATCAGAAGCTATATTTCCACATATGCCTATTAAGAAAATAGCCATTATCAATAACTTTTCTGGAGCACCTAGGATAAACTTTCTCATAAAAGCGCTCATCAAACCGGCTTTTTCAGCCAAACCAATACCAATCATCATTGACAATACTAACCCTAATGGTCTAAACCCAGTGAAATTTTTCAGAAGATTGAGCAGAATATACTGAATGCCTTCTCTGCCTAGTAAATTTCTAACAGCTACTACCTCATCTTTCACAGGGTGTTTAACCTGTACACCTATCTTAGACAAAATAAATGATAATACCATGACTATTACAACTAATCCCACAAAAAGCAGGAATGGATGAGGTAATTTATTACCTGCCACCTCTACCCATTTCAAAAATCTGTAGAGCCTCGACTTCTTCTGATCCTCAGATTTTTTCATTTCCTATTACCTCCTTATTAGAGCTATACACAAAACACAATTATGATATGCCTAATACTATATATTCTTAATCTATTAAAAATATTCTACACAGATTCCTAATAAAGATCGAGAACGAATACCCAACAAGTAATATTATTCTGAAAATTTGAAAATTCTCTTGTTTTGATTTACAAATCATCGATTTAATGATATACTCAAATTGAAAAGAGAACGGCGTTCTATTAAGCGGAACAGCGTTGAAAATACTAGTCAATAGAGCGGTACTTCTATAAATATAACAACAAGTTGGGAGGTAATATTATCATGAAGGTAACGGTTAAATCAGAGAGATGTAAGCAATGTGAACTGTGTGTAGTAAACTGTCCCAAGAAAGCGATATCACTTACGGAAGATTTCAATGAGTTTGGGTACAGAACAGTTATTGTGGATGACGAAAAATGCATAGCTTGCGGTATTTGCTATACTATGTGTCCCGATGGCGTATATAAAATACTAGATTAATTAGATTAGGTAATTGTAAGTTCTAACTTGGCACAATTGCATATGCGAATTTCCACCTTAATTTAATTGCTTACAAATAGAGCATATTTTGGTGGTCAATCTCTGGGGAATTTTAGACTATATATACTATAGAAATTGCAATAAATCTTTTACATTTTAATTCCTTGAATCGCCTTGAAACATTGGATATTCAAGAAATCAAAATGTAGATTTATAAATGCATTCTATATAGTAAGTTTTTTAGGTTGGTAATTATGCAATTTGCTCAGATAATTTAAGGGGGTAAAAAAATATGGCAGACATGATTAAAGGTAATCACGCTATAGCCGAAGCAGCTGTAAGAGCTGGTGCAAGATTATATGCAGGATATCCAATAACTCCTTCAACAGAGATTATGGAATATGCATCGTTTCGTATGGAAGAAGTTGGTGGAGCATTCGTTCAAGCAGAAAGTGAATTAGCAGGTATTAATATGATAATAGGTGGAGCAGCATGTGGAGTAAGAAGCTTCACTGCATCATCTGGCCCTGGAATTAGTTTGAAACAGGAAGGTATTTCACAACTATATGACGAAGAATTAGCCGCTGTAGTAATCAACGTTGTACGATATGGTAATGGGATTGGAACATTATTAACGGCTCAATGCGATTATTTAAGAGAAACTAGAGGCGGAGGAAACGGCGACTATAGAACTATAGTATTATGTCCTGAAAGTATACAAGAGGCAGTTGATTTAACTGTATTAGCCTTTGACCTTGCTGAAAAGTATAGGATTGTATCTACTCTCATGACAGAAGGTGCATTAGGTCAAATGATGGAGCCTTGTGTTCTTCCAGAGTTTCAAGAAGTAAAGCGACAGCCATGGGGCTTTGATGGAAAATATTCATATAAGAAGATTGGTATTTTTGATAGAGATTCTATGAAGGAATCTGTTTTGCTTAACGAAAAGCATAATGCAATTAAAGAAAACGAACAAAGATGGGAAGATGGAGATATTGAAGATGCAGATTATGTACTTGTATCCTACGGCTTACCTGGAAGATCAACAAAGGGAGCTGTTAAGCAACTTAGAGAGCAGGGTCATAAAGTAGGTTTTATTAGACCTATTACGGCTTGGCCTTACCCTGAAAAAGCATTTGAAAAAGTAAATCCAAATGTTAAAGGTTTCATAACCGTTGAAGCTAATGCTACAGGACAGATGGTAGATGACGTAGCATTGACTGTTAAAAAACAATTTAAAAATGACATTCCTGTATACTGTTTGCCTTATGTATATGGTATACCAGCTATGAAAACAATAAAGTCTGACTTTGCTAAAATAGTTGCTGGTGAGATTAAGGAGGTGTACTAATTATGGCCAAAGCAAGAAAAATTCCTGCTATCATGGATAAACCCAATACATTTTGTCCTGGATGCGGACATGGTGTTGTAATTAGATTAATAGGAGAATGTTTAGAAGAATTGGGTCAAGATCAAAATGTAATATTTGGTATTGGCGTTGGATGTTCAAGTTTGTTAGGTGGAGTTCTTGAAACCGATAGACTTCACTGTGCCCATGGCCGTGCTTCAGCAGTTTGTACAGGTATGAAGCGTGTATCTCCACATAATATGGTAGTTTCTTACCAAGGAGATGGTGATGCCTACAGTATAGGATTATCTGAGACAACTAATGCTGCCTATAGAAATGAAAACTTTACTGTTATTGCTGTAAATAATACGAATTTTGGTATGACAGGCGGACAAATGAGTAGTACTACTATGCCGGGTCAGAAAACTACTACATCTCAAAATGGTAGAGATTGCTCTGTAACAGGTGCACCAATTAAATTTCCAGAATTAGTAGCTAGTCAATTCGATGTAGCCTATGTTGCAAGGGGAGCAGTAAATACGCCTGCTAATGTTAATAAGCTAAAGGGTTACATCAAGAATGCTTTAGAAGCACAATTAAAGGGCGAAGGATACTCATTTGTTGAAGTAATCTCTCCTTGCCCTACTAACTGGGGAATGACACCTCTTCAGGCTATGGATAGATTAAAAGACGAAATCATTCCATATTATCCATTAGGTGAACTTATAACTAGGGAGGGGAAATAATCATGAAAGAGATCATATTTGCTGGATTTGGCGGTCAAGGTGTATTAACAGCAGGATTAGTTATTTCACAGATAGCAGTTCATAAAGGATCAAATGCTACATGGATACCCTCCTATGGTTCTGCAATGAGAGGTGGAACGGCTAACTGTACAGTTAAATATGGAGAAGATCAAATATACAATCCTTCCCAGGAAGAACCAGATATATTATTAGCTATGAACAATCCCTCTCTGCTTAAGTTTATTGATCTTGTAGCGCCGGGTGGAACAATAATAGTAAATAGTGATATGGTGACATATGACGACAATATTAGGGATGATATTAAAATAGTAGAAGTTCCATGCTCTACTATGGCTAAAGAAATAAGTCATCCAAAGGGTGCAAATATCATCATGGCTGGCGTAATCGCAAAAATGACAGAAGACTTTACTGAAGATGAAGGAATCAAGGGCATGAATGATATGTTTAGAAAAAAAGGTAAGGAAAAGTTTGAAGAAATAAATACTAAGGCCTTTAGAATGGGATATGATTTTATATAAGCTTATCTTTAAGGTCTATTAAAAGCTATTTAGCTATATCTTAGCAGCTTTGTTAACAAACTGAAGAGCCCTCGCATATGCAAGGGCTCTTCAGTTATTTTATTGAGGTCATTTCTCGGAGAGAAATCTGACCAAGATGATGAGGGTTCGATGCCCCTTCAGTCTTTATTACTACTTATTAACTTTTCTCATTGCCTTAACTCTATCATTTTCATTTAGTATTTTTTTCTAAGTCTTATTGCATCCGGAGTTACCTCCACTAGCTCATCCTCTTCTATAAATTCAAGAGCTTCTTCAAGTGTAAATATCTTTGGAGATAATAACTTTATTGCCTCATCTGCTCCAGATGATCTTGTATTAGTTAACTTTTTATTTTTACACGGATTAACGGTCATATCTTCTTTTCTGCTATTCATCCCGATGATCATACCTTCATATACATCAATAGCAGGTCCTACAAACATAACAGCTCTTTCACTCAAGTTAAATAATGAATATGCCATAGTACTATCATTTATTTGAGAAATCAGAACACCATTGCTTCTCTTAGGAATATCCCCTTTATGACCTTCGTATCTTTCAAAGGATCTTACTAGGGTTCCCTCACCTCTAGTATCATTTATAAACTGGCTACGGTATCCTAATAAGCCTCTAGTTGGCACTAAAAATTCAAGTCTTGTATATCCATTTTCTGATTCCATATAATCCATTAGACCTTTTCTAAGGTTAAGCTTAGATATTACAGTACCAGAATATTCATCGGGTACCGATACTATTACTCTTTCTACAGGTTCCTGTAACTCTCCATCTGTTTTCCTCATTAATACCTCTGGTTTTGATACAGATAGTTCATAACCTTCTCTACGCATATTTTCTAATAAAATTGATAGATGAAGTTCTCCTCTTCCAGAAACCCTATATCCATCTGAATTTCCTAGTTCTTCAACCCGAAGTCCAACATTTACCTCTAATTCCTTCTCAAGTCTAGCTTTGATATGTCTTGTTGTAACATATTTTCCACTTTTACCACAAAATGGAGAATCATTTACTAAGAAGTTCATTGATAACGTTGGTTCTTCAATTTCTATCATTTCAAGGGCATCTATTTTGTCTACGTTACAAATGGTTTCACCAATAGATATATCAGCGATTCCTGACAAAACAACTATATCGCCACTATAAGCTTCTTTCTTTTCTACTCGATTTAGTCCCTCGTATACAAATAACTTAGCAATTTTCCCAGTAGCAACACTTCCGTCTCTTTTGGAAATAGAAATCTGCTGTCCAGTTTTTATTTTTCCTTTAGTTACTCTTCCAACACCTAATCGCCCTATATATTCATCATAGGCAAGAGAAGAAATCTGAAGCTGCAAATTATCATTATCTCTATCGGGATATGCATCGACATGCTCTAATAATAGTTCAAACAACGGCTTAAGACTATCACTTTCCTCATCTAAGTCTCTTTTAGCAATTCCTTCTTTAGCAATTCCATAGACGATTGGAAAGTCAAGTTGCTCATCGTTAGCATCTAGGTCTGCAAATAAATCAAATGTCATATCAACAACTGCTTCTGCTCTTTGGTCCTTCTTATCAATTTTATTTATAAAAAGAATTGGCTTTAGTCCTCTTTCTAAGGCTTTTTTTAATACAAACCTAGTCTGCGGCATAGGCCCTTCGCTAGAATCCACTAGAAGTATTGCTGTATCAACTGTTTTTATGATTCTCTCTACTTCTGATGAGAAGTCAGCATGACCCGGCGTATCGACTATATTTACCTTTACATCACCATATTCTATTGCGCAATTTTTAGAATATATAGTAATTCCACGCTCTCTCTCTAAATCATTACTATCCATTACACAATCTACCACTTCTTGATTTTCTCTAAATACACCACTTTGGCCAAGTAGCGCATCAACCAAAGTAGATTTTCCAGCATCTACATGGGCTATTACTGCGATATTTATTATTTTTTTCTTTTCTATCATATTACCTTTCCTTTCAAATTGTTTGACTATTCACGTATTCGATATTCAACTATGAAGAGTTCCTAGTAAATCTTAATTTATACATATACAAATACTCAGCGTTTCTAGGAATTTTGGATGTGTATAAATTAATATTTTTACTGGAATCTCTATACGAAAGTAGCACTCCTATAATAGTACACGTTATTTCGATATTAATCAATTAAGTTTGTATAATTTTTTTTCGAAATAAAAATTTCTTCTACCAAAGATGTCAGCTTATAATTTTGTTGATGTATTATATTATTAACCACTTAAGGATATTTAACCCCATGTCATTCCTCAAAAGAGGATTAACATGGGGTTTCCAATGGTTTAAATTATATATTAAACCTCTGAATCTGTTCCTGTAAATCCTGAGCCATACTAGCAAGCCTTTTAGCACTTGAGGCAATTTCTTCAATTGACGCCATTTGTTCTTTAGTTCCATCGGATATCAGTCTTGTATTAAGAGTGCTTTTTTCCTTAAGATCAGTTACGTTATCCATAGAACTTACTATTTCATCAGATCCAGCAGACATCTCCTCTGTTGCTGCCGATACCTCTTCAATACTATTTGTCATCTTTCCTATTGCCCCTTGTATTTCATCAAATACTTCTCCAGTTTGTGCCACCGTATTTGCTCCATACTCTACTATATTATCACCTTTATCCATCAAATCTACTGCTCTTCTCGTTTCTATCTGCACTTCTTCAATCAACCTAGTAATCTTCCCTGCTGCATTACTTGATTCTTCCGCCAGTTTTCTTACCTCGTCAGCAACTACAGCAAAGCCCTTACCCTGTTCACCGGCTCTTGCCGCCTCTATTGCTGCATTTAATGCTAAGAGATTAGTTTGTTCAGCAATGCTTGTTATCATCTGAACTATATTGCCTATTTCATTTGAATTTTCTCCCAACAATCGAGTGGCCTTTACAGACTCCTTCATCACACTTTGGATTTCTCCCATTGTTTCAATAGCATTGTCAACGGTTTTCTTACCATTCGCCACTGCCTGTCTTGCATCTATTCCTGCTTCATTCGTCATTTGCGCATTAATAGCAACCTGTTGTATTCCCTCAGCCATCTCTCTAATAGTCAGATTTGTACGCTCTACATCGGATGATTCCCTAGCAGCATCCTCGGCCAGTTTATTAATACTTTGAGCCATTGTATCGGTCATAATACTATATTGGTCCGATGATGCAGCCATTTCTTCTGAAGAAGCACTAAGATCTATTGCCGCTGTTGTCACATGCTCAATTAATTGTCTCAAATTTTCTACCATCTTATTAAACGCAGTCCCTAGCTGCCCTATTTCATCGTTACTACTTACCTTAACGTCAAAGGTTAAGTCTCCGCTGCTAATAACCTCAGCTGCATTAGTTAATTCCTTTATAGGCTTAACTAGGTACCTTGCAAAATATAGGGCGTATAGAATTATAAGCAAAAATGCAATGGCATTTATTATAAAATACTTCATTTTTATGTTTTCTAATGATCTATAAATTTCGCTTTCTGGAATTGTAACCCCAATAACCCAACCGGTCGAAGGTATTTTTTCATACACCATAAATCTTTCCTGCCCGCCAATGGAATAATCTTTACTTCCACCTTCATTGGCAAGCATTTCAGTAGTTATTTCCTTGAGCTCTTTCATTTCTTCATCTTTAAGAAGGTCCTTAGCCAACATTTCCTTATCGGGATGGGCTAGTACAACCCCTTTATCATCGATTAATATCGCATAGCTACCTTCCTTAGTTTCTATGTTATTGACAATCTCACTAACCTCTGACAATTCCATATCTCCGGCAACAACAGCAAAAACATTATTGGTATCACCCTTTATTGGAATTGATGCTGATAATACGTTTTTCCAGTCATTTGCTTCATCTGCATATGTAAGTGAATATACAATATTACCTGCATTCTTTGCTTCTTCATACCATGGACGCTTTCTAGCATCGTAGTCTTCCGGAGCTACCCAATCTCCGCCGTCCAGCACACTTCCATCCTTCTCAAATCCTATGTATATGTCATAGATATGTGGATCATTTTTAAATGCCTGCAAATGATTCTTTGTTATTTCTCCATCCTTTACAGAAGCTTGTACTATAAGTCCAGTTGTTTCTACGGTTTTTGCTTTAGTATTAAGCCATCCATTGATTTCCATACTTACACCACTTACTACCGCCTCCATCTCAGAGTGAATATTCCCTAATAAGTGTTTCTTCACATTCATAAAACTAAAGGATGATACAGCCATTAAAGCTATACAGGATAATAAAACAAAGCTCAATATTAATTTCGATTTTAATTTCAATTTCACAACCTCCTTCGAAATTTTTACTTTCCCACAACTTATATATCTCTATTCATACCCATTAAAGCCTAAACTAAATGAATATTCCTCAAATTTTGAAGCTCTTACAATATATTATCGTCTAGATGTTATGTAAAAGTTAGTATATAAATTGCAATAAATATTTAACATATCATTAACAAAATGACTAATATAGACCTTATATTAAAATATGTAAATCATGCTTCAAGTTTATTTAACAATAACCCAAAGCATGACTTCCTTAACCCGTATTATTTAGTTTTTCTATTTTCTGAGTATATATTTTTACATCCAGTTTCTTTTACAAATAACGATGCAATAAATCCTATTACGGATGCTATAAATACTACAGTAAATGCTTTCTGATATAGCGCTGCCGCCGATAATGTTGCACTATATTTGTCAAAAATCTTTGCAACTAATGGTGGGAGCACTATAGTACCAAAGAACCCTCCAATATTAGCTACCGATGTTGATACTCCCACATATTTCGGATGATTAACTTCCTTTACACAAGGCCAGCTTACTACATAGGCACAACTCATAAATCCTAGGGTAAATATTAGAGGATACAGCAGCGCTGATGGCGGTTGTCCTCCATTTGTAAAGGCTAAAAAAGCCCACGTTAGAACATATAGCCCACCTGATATAAGCAAGGGCTTCTTTCTACTTTTCATTTTATCCGACATATTTCCAATTACCACAGAGCCAACCGCACTTCCTAATACTCCAGCTATTATATAATTTGATGCTTGTATTGTTGATTTTCCATAAACACCCGATATAAATGATGTTCCCCAATAGCCCATCATAATTACATATGTTCCATAAAATCCTGCATATAAGAAGAATATTGGCCAAGTTTTAGGATTTTTAAGCACCTGAAGTAATCCTGCCATTATACTTATATTTTCTTCTGGGGCTTCTTCCTGAGTGACCTTGCCTTCTAATTCCTCTATTGAAGTCATTCCCAATTCTCTAGGTGTATTTCTTACTACAAAGTAGATTGCAGCAGCCACTACTACAGAGGCAATACCTATTCCTCTAAAGGCGTTTCTCCAACCTATTGTGGAAACCATTAACGCTAGCGGTGTTTGTGCTAAAGCTCCTCCCAAGACACCAATGAAACATGTAATTCCAGTCATAGTTCCAAATTCACTTTCTTTAAACCACTCTGACTGAATTTTAAGTATTGATACAAATACTACGGATGTTCCAAGTCCTACCATTCCTCTACCTATATACAGTAGAGCTACACCCTGTGAAAAGCTAAACAGCATTATTCCAACTGCTGATACTAATGTTCCATATGCTGCTGTTTTCCTTGCTCCAAGGGTATCAACTAACAAGCCAGTAGGAATTTGCATAATAAGATAAATATAAAAAAAAGTATTTCCTATTGAAACAAAGGTTGTTTCCGTTAAAGCAAATTCAGCAATAATCGTATCCTTTACAACACCCATTGATAGTGAATGGAAAAATTTTATTGCATATGAAAGTACCATTACTCCCCAGATTACCCAACGGTATTTCATCATCTTTTTAGTTTTTTCATTTACAGTTGCCCTGCTTACACTTTCCATCTTAAAACTCCTTATTGAATAGATATCCCAAAAGTCCTATTCCTTCTACTATTTGCTCTTCTGACATATTAGAATAGTTTAGTCTTATCGTATTGTCGTGTCCGCCATTAGGATAGAACGGTCCACCCGGCACAAATCCTACATTTAATTCTAATGCTTTTTTAAGCAGTTCCGTTGCATCTGCTCCTTCAGGAAGGTCAAGCCACACAAACATCCCACCCTCTGGATTTGTTCTTTTAATGGTTTCGGGAAATTTTTCATCTATAAGACCGCACATAAGGTCTCTTTTTATTTTATATGCATCGATAATCTCTTGTATCTGCGCCTTCATATCGTATTGATTGATAAATTCATCTACCTGCATTTGTGAAAGTTGATTCGATTGCAGATCTGCACCCTGCTTTATCATTTCATATTTACTTATAATATCTTTTTCTCCACAAATCCATCCCACTCTTAATCCTGCACAGAATACTTTAGAGAATGATCCTAGATATATTACTCTGTTATCTTTATCCATTGACTTTATCGTTGGTAAATCTTCACCTTCAAATCTTATTTCTCCATATGGATTATCTTCGATTATTGGTACATCATATTTACTTGCGATTTCAAGTAACCTCTTTCTTCTCTCTAAAGACCATGTTCTACCTGTTGGGTTTGAGAAATTTGGAACTACATAAATCATTTTTACTTTATTATCATTTTTTAATACCTCTTCAAGTTCATCCATTTTCATCCCATTTTCATCTACGTCTATTCCCTTAAAGTTACATTCGAAGGGCATGAATGCTGCTAAGGCTCCTAAGTAGCTAGGATTCTCAGTGATGATTGTATCACCCTTATCAACAAACATCATGGCACTAAAGGATATTGCCTGCTGTGATCCTGTGGTAATCTGAATATTCTCAGAGGTTACATCAACGTTCTTTTCCTTCATTATTTGTACTATTTTTTCTATCAAGGGCGCATATCCCTTTGTCGGTCCGTATTGTAATGCAGTAGCTCCCTGTTCCCTAAGTATCTTATCTGTTATCGTCCTTACTTTTTCAACAGGTATCAATTGTGGAGATGGTAGTCCTGCTGCGAATGATATACACCCTGGCCTCGCCGCTATTTGCTTTCCTGTTTCTCTAATTGCCGAAGGCTTCATAACATCTAATCTAGTCGATAATTTCATAAATAATAACCTCCTTTTCAATTAAATCCGATACAATATATAATTCCGCCGGATTTAGTTAAACCCAAATTACTCCTAAATAATAAAACAGAATATATTAGTCCTTTTTATTTGAAGCCAAACAAGCTAATGCTATTGAATTTAGTTTGATCTCAGCAGTATCACTTCTTGAACCCAATACTACTGGATTAGTAGCTCCCAATACTATTCCAGCCCACTTTGCTTTATTGAAATGAATCCATGACTTCCCTAGTACATTTCCTACTTCTATATATGGTACAAAGAATAGATCTACATCTCCTGAAACTTTGCTATCTATCCCTTTGTGTTTAGCTGCTTCTGCGTCACAGGCTACATCCATAGCTATAGGTCCTTCTATAATACAACTAGGCAACTCTCCTCTTTCATTCATTTCCACTAAAGCCTTAGCATCAACTGTTGCAGATATCTTAGGATCCACCATTTCATTGGCAGCTAAAGCCGCAACCTTCGGCATTTCAAAGCCCATTGACCTTAAGGCAAATAAGGAATTTGCTAAAATATCCTTTTTTTGATCTAGGTTTGGTGCAACATTTACACCACTGTCACTACAGAAAACTATCTTATTATGTCCAGGAATTTCATAGCCAGCTAAAAGACTTATAAGTCTTCCCGTTCTAAGGCCTTTGTTTCTATTAAGAATTCCTCTCATAAATATACTCGTATTTACAAAACCCTTCATTAATACACTAGCCTTACCTTCCCTCACCACCGAAACTGCCTTTTCTACTGCTAAGGCATCGTCGGCTTCATGAAGAATGGGTGTATCCTTATCTAGGCCTACTTCACCTAACATAGGCTTGATTTTGTCTTCATCTCCTACTAAAATGGGCTTAATAAGTCCCATCTCTTCTGCCATCTTAATTGCTTTTAAAACTGCTAAATCCTGGGCCACCGCAACACTCACTGTAAATGGCCCTAATTTCTTTGCTCTCTCTACTACCTCTTCAAATTTAGTAAACATATTCCCTTCACCGCCCTTTAGTGTCTTTACTTATATTCCTTTGCTTCTTCTTCATTTGTAAGAACTCTTATAGCTCCCATGACTAAGGCTTCAAGCTCCATTTCCCCAGGAATTACTTCCACAGGAGAGATAAATCCAACCCTATCCTCAATCATTTTCACTATTCTAACTGAGTAAGCTATTCCACCAGTTATAATTATTCTATCTACATCACCACATAAAACAGTAGCATAGGCTCCAATTTCCTTAGCTGTCTGCTGAACAAAGGCTTCAAGTATAAGCTTTGCTTTTTCATTTCCTCCGTCTATCATTTCTTCAATTTTTCTTAAATCCTTTGTTCCAAGATAGTCATACATTCCACCTATAGTACTTACCTTAGCAACCATTTCTTCGTAGGTGTATTTTCCTGAATAGCACAGCTTGATTAATGGATAGGTTGGAAGTCCTCCACTTCTTTCCGGTGAAAAAGGTCCATCGACCCTTGCACCACCACCATCAACGGCTTTACCTCTTCTATGGGCTGCTAGGGAAATACCGGACCCTAAATGGGCTACTATTAGATTTAGTTCTTCATACTTCTTCCCTAATTTTTCTGCTGTTTTACGGCAAACAGCTTTTTGATTTAAAGAATGAAGCCAGCTAGCCTTTTCTAAATCCGTAATTCCAGTTACTCTTGATGCAGGTTCAAATTCATCTACCGATACAGGGTCAACTACAAAAGAGGGAATACCCACTTCATCAGCAATGTTTCTTGCTAAAACACAACCTAGGTTTGAAGCATGCTCACCATTGATGGCGTTTCTTACATCATCAATCATTATGTCATTAACAGTGTATGTTCCGCCTTCGATAGGCTTAAGTAGCCCTCCTCTTCCAGCAACTGCAGACAAAGATGATACTTCAACATTTTCTTCCTTTAAAGCTTCAATTATGAGATTACGACGGTATTCATATTCATCAAATACCTTCTCAAATTTCTTTAGGTCTTCAGCAGAATGGTCTACTGATTTTTTAAAGAGTAGTTCTTTTCCTTCATAAACAGCAATCTTAGTCGAAGTTCCTCCGGGATTAATAGCTAAAATTCTCATTTTATAACCTCCTAACTTTTTCTGTTCCTCTAAAACTAAATTAACATCGCTTCAATAATTCATGCTATAAAACTCTTTGTATATCAATACGCCTGTTCCTTTTACCGAAACATTGTTCCTACAAATACTTAGCCCTATTACCTTTAGCAATCCAGTATATGGCGTGATTTTAATATATATCAAATATCCTTAAGGATATTTGTAATCTAAACTTATATTAAGTACAAAATACAGTAATTAACTTATAACAATTGCGATTCAAATTTTTTCACAAAACATTCGTTCCTCACGATGGAACGTCGTTCTATTTATATCTTATAAAAAAAGAACTTCTACATCCTTCGTTCAATTAGATTTTATCATAAAAAAACTTACTTTGTAAACTAATCTTATTAAAAAAAATCAATATATTTTTCCTATTCATTTTTCAATATAAACTTTTTAATCTAAACCATTTTATAGCTTGGAATAATAAATCTACAATTATCCCAAGCTATAGAATTATATTATTTATAAAATGTCCTTATAATCCATATAAGTATATCTAGTATGTTATTATAATCAAAACCAAATTCAGATCCTAACCTAGCCAAATTTCAAACTTGATTTTCCCCAATAAAGATATCTTATTAATACATAGGAAATTATAAACTTCTCAAAACTGTTGAAAAATATAATTTCCGTCATGTATTTCAACAAAGTCTACTTTGAGAATCTTTATAAAAGACTTTGTTCTTTTCATCAAGTAATCATTTACATCAAATACAGTTTAAAACTTTTATTCTAGATTGCTTTACCATTCTCTTTCTTTTTACCATTTTCTCTAAGTATAAATATTCCGAAGTATGCTAGTACAATTGAAATTAAAGGATTTAATATATTTAAGAAGGCATATGGTGCATAAGACATTGTAGGTACTCCCAGCGTAGCTGCAACAAAGGCCCCCGCAGTACACCATGGAATAAGTGCCCCAGTCATTGTACCACCTTCTTCTAGAAGACGGCTAAGCATTCTCTTTTGAAGACCCTTTTCTTCAAATGCCTCACGATATAAACTACCATTTAATATTACCGAAAGGTATATTTCACCCATTGCTGCATTGGATAAAGCAGTAGTAAATATTACTAGTGTAACCATGTTTGCAGCTGATTTTATCCTACTAACAATCTTTTCAATTAGTACAGTTAAGTATCCAACTTTTTCAAGAACGCCACCTAGACATAGTGCTATGAAGGATAGAGAGAATGTCCACATCATTCTTTGAATTCCACCTCTTAGTAATAGGTTGTCAACTATTTCAACTCCTGTCGCATCAGAAAATCCATAGTTAATAGCAGTTAAAGCGGCACTTACACTTGAACCTTGGAATACTATAGCAATGATTGTTCCTAAAAATGTACCCGTCAACATTGCAGGAATCGAATGTACCTTCATTAAACTCATTACAAGAAGAACAACAATCGGTAATAATACTATAGGATTCAAATTGAATTTTTCAGATATAATGTTTTGAATTTGTAAGATTTGCTCAGGGTTAGCATTGGCCCCTGATGAGTGTTTAAATCCTAAAACAGTGTACATAATTAGAGAAATTACGTATGCAGGAATAGTTGTATATAGCATTGCTCCTATATGCTTATATAAATCGGTACCTGCAGATACAGCCGCAAGATTAGTGGTATCGGAAATAGGAGACATTTTATCACCAAAGAAAGCTCCTGAAACTACCATACCCGCAACTATAGGAGCAGGTATTCCTAGACCAACGCCCATACCCATGAGCGCAAGACCTACTGTTCCCGTCGTTCCCCATGAAGTTCCTGTAGCAAGGGATGTTATACTACAAATAATCAGACCTAGTGGTAAGAAAAATTTAGGACTCAAGAATTTTAATCCGTAGTAGATTAATGCAGGAACAGTTCCAGCATGAATCCATGAACCTATAATAGTACCTATTAAAATAAATATTACCATTGCCACCATAGCTCTACTGATACTAGCCTTCATTCCATCTAATAAATCATCTATGGTGTAACCATATCTCATTGCCACTCCTGAAGCAAGGATAAGACCAAATATTAATAAAACATGAATATCTACTTTGAGTAATTTAATTCCCAATATTAGTATTAAAACGATTCCTGCAAAAACTCCTGCTGAAGCTGCAAGTGATGGCTTTTGTTTATTTTGCATGCTTTTTTCCCCCTTTAAGGATTATTTTTAGTTTGCAATCATGCTTTTTTATTAACCATTAAAAATTTCATACTTCATTTTACTTAAATCACTTCAAGTCATTACCTACTATACTTTTTCAATCTTGACTTGAACAGCTTTCATTAAAGGGAAACCATCAATTGGATCAAATTTGTCATCATGAGTAATTAAGTTTACGTTGGCTTCCTTCCACCCGTGGGTAATTTGTGTAACTCCTGGAAGGATTTCTGTTTCTGATACTACATTAACTGGAATTTCTATTGAGCCAATTGTAGATGTAACTTTTACAATGTCCTTATCAGCTACACCAAGCTTTTCTGCGTCCTGAGGATGTATTTCGATCTCTGGACTAGGAATAGCTGTTCTAAATCTCTTAAAGTTTCTATTTCTACCATGGTAATAAACTAATTTTCTTGCTCCTGTTATTAATGTAAATGGATGCTCCTTAATTGGATTAGTCTTATAGGTTGGCGGTATATACTCCGCCAATTCCTCATATCCATAATCCTTCAAGTAGTTTGATGCAAACTCGATTTTTCCTGATGGTGTTTTAAATGGCTTTTCTTTGTACTTCTTGTAACGTATTGGTTTATACCTATAACCTTCAGGACAGGCTTTTATTTCTTCTAAAGACACTCCTGTAGGTTCTACAAGCCATTCGTTTAGTTCATCTTCATTTTTCCAAGGGAAATAATCTCCAATTTCTAATCTATGGGCTAGGTCATGCAAAAACTGGTATTCATCTTGGACCTGAGGTATTGTGAAAACCCTCTCAGTTAATCCAACTATCTGGTAACCTCCATGACAGTGAAGCTCTGAACGCTCTAAATATGATGCTGCAGGCAGTACATAATGAGCAAGCTTCGCACTCTCTGACATAAATAAATCTCTAACAACCAATAACTCTAAACTTTCTAGAGCCTTTATAACTTTTACTGAATTTGGATTAGTAAGGACTGGGTTCGCACCAGCAATTATCATACCCTTTAATGGATATGGATCTTCAGTTAAAATTGTATTCATGGCAGTCATTGTATGACATTCCTGCCTAAAATCATAAAGTACTGGGAACTTATCGGCCCCTATAGGATCTAGATGACGAAGTGGGATTTCTTCATATAGAGTCAATTCTCTTAGTCCAAAGCCTTCTGGCATAAAGTTACCACCTTTTACATCAAAGGCACCGATTAAGCCATCAATACAGCCTACTGCTCTAATATTGTTGATTCCATTTTGATGATGCTCTAAACCATTTCCTACATAGTTTACTACATTAGGCTTTCTTTGAGATATAAGCTTAGCTATTTCTAAAAGAGTTTCTGAGGGCACTTCGGTTTGTTCTTCAACAAATTTCGGAGTAAATTTTTGAACATAATCCTTTAGTTTTTCGAATCCTAATGTATAGTCTTTTACAAACTCATTATCAATTTCATTATTATTAATTAAGTATCTCATTATTCCATGGGCTAACGCACCATCTGTACCTGGTCTAATTTGTGCAAAAACATCTGCTTGTCTAGCTATAGCGCTAAGTCTTGTATCTATAACTATGATCTTTGCTCCATTTTCCTTTGCTCTCATTATAGATTGTGTCATATTAGGATGGGCCATAGGTGGATTGGCTCCCCATATAACTATACATTTTGAGTTTTCAAAGTCAGGTTGAGCAGGCCATGTACCAGCAACCAAGGAATATCCTATAAAGCGACCAACAAAGCATTCAGAGTCATTGGAGAAATAATTTGGCGATCCAAAGGCATGAATGAATCTCCTAGCCATTTCTTCCTGCTGAGCAAATCCTATGGCTTCACCCTTCCAAATACTCATACTTCTGGCGCCATAATTCCCCTTCAGTTCTTTCATTTTTTCAGCTATTTCATCAAGAGCTTGTTCTAGTTCTATTTCTTCCCATCCTGTCTCAGTTCTTTTGAGGGGCTTCAATATACGATCCTCTGCGTATATCATATCTACACCAGCCCTACCCTTTACACAAATCCTACCTTTATTCCAGTAATGAGGCTTATATCCATCTATATCTACTACTTTATCATTTTCCATATATACATTTATACCACAGTGATCATCGCACATACGGCAAAGGGATTGTACGACCTTTTTATCTGACATCTTTATTCCCCTCCCTTCATGTCACTTTTGATTTCTTCTAAAAGTGTCCTTAACTTACTATCAAAACCTTTTCTTTTAGACTCAAAGGCTTCATCAACTTCTTCGTATTGTAGAGCTCCCGAAATACAGAATTTCACACATGTTGGATCACCTTCGCATAAATTACACTTTCTGCTTACTAACTTTTCAGAATCAAAGTGTACATTTCCAAAGGGACATGATAACATACACATTTTACATCCTGCACAACGATTTTGATCTATTTCTACTGCCCCTGTTTCTTCATTACGTTTAATCGCTCCTGCAGGACAGACCTCCATACACCATGCTTCATTGCAATGAACACATGTAAGTGGTATACAAACCCTTACCTGAGGGTAGTAATTTACTCGTATATTTGAATCTTTTCTTTTAAAATCACCTTTTTGCTTAAAGGCACAGGCGTATTCACAATTCCTACATGCTACACACTTGCTTGGATCCATTGTAACAACACGCATCTAACTTTCCCTCCTTCTTTTATCATTTTCTACACCCTTTAAAATAACCAACGCTAAATTTTATAAAAATAGATTTCGCGGTTCCTGATTATCTTTATATAATCTCTAATATATTTTTTGTAGGAGTAGATGCGATTTTTTTGTGTAAAGTCTCCATCAACTTTTCTGGTGAGTCTTCAATTCCTTGCTTCTTCCTTATGAAAGGTCTTAGTACTCCTAAGAATGCTACCAAATCAGATCCTCCAGCAATTGTTCCTCCAACAGGAATTCCATCTTCAAGGACTACTTTTAAATAAGAACCTTCTTTTTCATCATAGTGCTCCCATATTTCGTTTCCTTCTTCATCCATAAATCTTCCCATTGACGCTACTGTTATTTCAAATAATTGAGTAACATTCATATTTAAGCTACCTTCATATTCTAGCTCTTTACCAGCCATATTTGCGCCAGCTATTTTACCCATTTCTATCGCCGTTGGCCATAGAGCATGTATTACATGCTTTTCTCCAAATGCCGTCGGTCCCTGGGCCACATCTCCAGCTGAATAAATACCAGAAACATTAGTCTCCATCTTCTCATCTACAAGTATGCCTCGATCAATACCTACTGATGTATTCTCTAAAAAGCCTATATTAGGACGTACACCTGTCCCCACAATTATAAGATCAACTTCAATTGATTCCTTATCCTTAGCATGGATCACCATAGTTCCATCTTCTTTTCTTTCTATTCTTTGAGTCAATGTGTTAAGATGAAGCTTTCCTCCATGTTGGGTTATTTTTTCATGAAGAAGCTTTGCTCCCATATCGTCAAGAACCCTTGGCATTATTCGAGGCGCTAACTCATAGATAGTTACGTCTAATTCCTTACAAATTGCCGCCCAAGCAGCCTGGAGAGACACAAAGCCTGAACCTAAAACTAGAACCCTATTACCCTTTTTAAATAACGGCTTAATATTTTTTACATCCTCTAAGGTCCACATATTATATACACCTTCTCCTGCTAAACCCTCTATAGGAGGTTTCATTGCAGATGATCCAGTGGCGATTAAAAGTTTATCAAAGGAGAAACGTTTTCCACTATCTATTTCGACTAGCCTTTTTTCCTCATCAATATTTGTTACAGCAGCTTCAATATACCTCGTATTCATTTCTTTATAGAAATCATTATCCCTAATAAAAAATGTATCGTAATCTACCTTTCCCCTTAGGTAATATGGCAATAGCACTCTAGAATAAGCAACGCCACCTTCTTTTGATATTAATGTTACTTCGCTTTCCTTATCGTGTTTTCGGAATTCTTCTAGGGCATTTATTCCAGCTGCGCTGTTTCCAATTATTACAACCTTCATACTTTCACCTCCCTCTAAAGTATCGATATTTACAAATTTTCCATAGAATAACCAATATGGAATATTGGAAATAATCTGATAAATGATTTCAAAAAAACATTTCTTTGAAATCATTCTTCGTAACAAGCGTTCCTTCAGTGGGAACATTGTTCCGAGTTTTAATTAAAAATTAAGGAATAAATCTCAAACCAGTAATTTAAACCTTTTTACAATTCTCTTCATTATTCCTCATACTTTTCACTATTTTTCTATAAATAAAACATATCATAATTTTGCAATAAATTCAATACAATATTTCATTATTAAATTTTTAACAAAATATTATTTCCCAATTCCCATAATTTTTATTTCAATAATATCAACCAAGCTTACGGCATCATTTATGTCACAAACCGGTACACCTTCAATGTCATGATCTATGTCACTTGCTATGGCAACTAATTCTTCTGCTCTGCATAATAGTTCACTATACATTTCTGATCTAAAAACTTCAATCTTAGGTTTGTTGCTTCTCTTAAAACCTTCTGTAAGAATTAAATCCGCATCACTATTTAGTTCTATTATCTGATCTAAGGTCCATTCTTCATCTACTCTTTTTATCATAGCTATTCTATTTGGCGAGGAGATCGTTACAGTGTCGGCTCCAGCCATAGCATGCCTCCAAGTATCCTTGCCTGGCTTGTCTATATCAAAACCATGGACATCATGTTTTATAGTGGCAACCTTGTGATTTCTTTTCTTCAATTCCTTTAACAACTTCTCAATTAAGGTTGTTTTTCCTACATCTGATTTACCTACAATACATACTATCGGTGTCATAAAATCATCCTTTCATTTGTTATTATAATAATAGTTTATTAAACTTTAAAGTTTTTTATCTTTATCTCTATTTACAAATTTGCTGTAGTCCCATGGAGTGTTTATATTCCTAAAAATCCCTTCAATATCTTTAAAGTCTTTCAGTTCATCATAGCCAACATATTTAACTTTGACCTCGGGATAGAAATCGATAATTTTGTGGACGTTATTTCTCAGGCACTTTTCGATAGCATCAATACAGCCCTTACCATACATCGCACATAATGGTTGAAAGTGTTGCCCAGACCAGGGAACAACTACATCATAACCCTCGGCTAACCCTCCTAAATAATCAACTAGATTCTTTTCAACAAATGGCATATCACATGCCAGTACCAGGGAGTGTTCGTATTTAGCATTCATTAACCCCGCATGTATTCCACTTAAGGGGCCATGCCCAGGTATAATGTCTTTGATAACCTTCACTCCTAAATGATTATATAACGATGGTTTATTTGAAACAATTATTTTTTCCCTATAGGATGAGACTTCATTTAAAATTGTCTCTATAAAACTTTTGCCTTTGACGTGTAAGAAGGACTTATTTTTATAATTCATCCTACTATTCTTGCCTCCCGCAAGAATAATTGCCGTTTTATCTAACACCACACCACCTCTTTAAAAAAAGTCTTTGATAAAGATTCTCAGGGTTAATTTTTTTGAAATACATAACAAAATTTATATTTATCCACAGTTTTACGAGGTTTATAATTTCCTATATATCACAAGAATTTTTTTGACATTTTTGTATCTGAGTTCAAGGATTCAGGTTATTTTTTTGAGTTATGAGAACTCAATTAAATCATTATTATTTCCACCGATTCTCCTCTTTTGAGGGTTGATGAATCCTTTGAAACATCTATTAAGCAATTGCTATTCAATATGCAATTCATCTTGGATGATGTTTGCATATTCTTCGTAAGCATAACTCTCTTTCCCTCAGATGTATTGGTCATTTTTCCCCTTAAGAATCTTCTAACGGGACTCTTTTTAGAAAAATCATCTTCTAATACAGCCTTATCCCTTACCAAAGTTAAATCCGTTCTATGAGAAATCTTGTTTATAACTGGTCGTACAAGTAACTCAAAGGATATCATTGCCGCCGAGGGATTCCCCGATAGGCTTATTACTAGCTTATTCTTTAGCTCACTACAAAGTATTGGCGATCCAGGTTTTATATTAACTCTCCAAAACAGAATGTTTGCTTCGCATCTATCCATTACATCCTTTACGATATCCTTTTTGCCTACAGATACTCCCCCGGTAGTTATAAACAGATCGACACCCTCAATTTCCTGCTTTATTCTTTCGCACATTGTATCAATGTCGTCACCGGCAACACCTAGAATTGCAGGTTCTCCTCCAAGTTCTTTAATTCTTGATGCTATAGCGTAAAGATTGCTATTGTATATTTTCCCATAACTTAGCTCCTCTTCCACGCCTACAAGCTCATCTCCAGTACTTAAAATTGCAATCTTAGGTTTTTTATAGACGGTTACCTTACTTACTCCTAAGCATGCTAACACTCCTAGCTCAGGAGATTTTAGCATTCTTTCTCGTTCTAAGATTAGCTGATCTTTTTGAAAATCTTCACCTTTAAAGCAATAATTATCCCATTTTTTGAGTTCCTTTAGAACTTTCACTGCCTGCCCATCTATAAGAGTTTCTTCCTGTCTAATTACACAATCAGCATTCCTAGGAATAGGTGCTCCTGTCATTATTCTTGTTACAGTACCTCTAGATAGTTCTTTTTCAGGATATGAACCAGCACATACTTCTTCAATTATCTTTAATTCAATTGGCTTGTTTACACTTGTTCCCTTTGTGTCCTCGGCAATTAATGCAAAGCCATCAAGAGGAGAACGGTCAAATGGCGGGTGATTTATTGTAGAAAATATATCCTTAGCAAGTACTCTATTCTGGGCATCCATCAATGCAACCTCTTCGATTTCAATATCCATTACTTTTTCCTTTAGGATATTTAAAGCCGTTTCAAGTTCTATTTTCTGTAGCATTTATAAATCACCAACCCTTTCCAAAGCTGCAATCGGGATATCTACATTCATCACAGGCCATACAAAATCCTCCATGTCCACAAGCTGCAATATCCCTATGAGTAATCTTATCACCGGCTAGTACTCTAGGTAAAAACAAGTCAAAACTAGTAGTTTTACAATACATTCCACATCCAGGCAATCCTAAAATCGGTACATCATCTTTATAGGCTACTAAGAGCATTGCACCTGGAAGGACAGGGGCACCATAGGAAATAATCTCTGCTCCAGTCTTTCTTATTCCTAGCGGAGTAAGGTCGTCGGGATCTACAGACATCCCACCCGTGCAAATGATAAGTTCACAGCCAATTTCTATTAGTTCCTCTATTGACTGAGTTATTTTATCACTATCATCGGGTACTATTTTGCTATCAACTACTTCACAACCATATTCCAATACCTTGTCCCTTACTACAGGTCCAAATTTATCTTCTATTCTGTTGTGATATACTTCATTCCCAGTAGTTACTATGCCTACCTTAGATTTTTTATATGGAATTACTCTAAGAATAGGTTTTTCATCAATAACGTCTTCAGCCTCTATTATCTTTTCCTCTTCAATAACCAAAGGGATAACCCTTGTTCCCGCTAATTTCTGGTTTTTTCTAACAGGATAATTATTATGAATAGTTGCTAAAATTATTTCTTTAATGGAATTGATTTCTAAGAGTCTATTAGTATCGATCTTGAGAATGCCATCCATATTTGCAATAAAGTTTATCTTGCCCTCTTTTACATCACTTAAATATATTCCCTCTCCAGCAGCCTTCGACAATCTAACAACTGCTTCATTCTCATGTAAATAACCCTCTTTTTTCTCCCAAACATAAATATTATCCTTTCCCAAGGAAAGTAAAACAGGAACATCCTCTTCAGTAATTATATGACCCTTTTTAAAAGCTCTCCCTTTAAACTTTCCGGGAATGATCTGAGTTATGTCATGGCACAAGATGGTTCCTATGGCTGTCTCAACAGGTATTTTTTTCATTTTACCACTCCCATATATTAAGATTTTCAGAAATATATAATCTCTCTGTTTTTCTTCGCAAAAAAGCCCTTCATTGCTTGAAAAAGAGCAAGAAGGGCGTATATATGGGCATAGCATCATTTTAGAAACCATAAATCCTCTACGAATTTCTGCATACTAAAACGATCGAACCCAGATAATTGTGAGTGTCTCAGAGTGACGAATTTCTGCATTATTTGAAATTCATTCATTCTGAAAAACCCCTGGCGCTGAACTCATAAGATGATTTCATCGGTTAGCCCCATTAATATGGGTTTAACTATATATACACTTTCTCCTTTTCAAGTAAGGTGAAGGCACTTCCGTTTCCCAAAGTACCCCGTGGATTAATAAATCCAGGCTGTGTTCCTTAGACTGGAACTTCATTCCGTTATTATGACATACTACGTCCTTAGGAATACACAGCTCGGAGAAATAAAGTTAAAATATTAAATTTTCATCGAATAAACCATTGTCTACAAAAAACGACAAATCTATACATTTAACATATCACTTATACCACATCTTGTCAACTACATGTAACTGGTATTCTAAGGTTAAAACAATTACTCAATTTATAGGATATTGCTATCCTCTGAGCATTCTACAATGATAAAAACAAGCTTCGCCTTAGGTTTATATCTCTATTTTAATAAATTAGAAATTTTCCACGCAGTATTTTTTACTTCATTTACAATTGATTCAAATTTATCAGATCTAATTCTTGAAGTAGGTCCAGATATACTCATTGCAGCTATAACGTTATTCTCCTTATCTACTATTGGAGCCGCTACACAGGTTAAGCCAATTTCTAGTTCTTCGTTGTCTATTGCATATCCATTAATCTTTACATCATCCAGTTCCTTTAACAAATCATCCCAATTACTTATTGTATTCTTTGTGTATATAGGAAGATCCTGCGCTTGAAACCTATCCAAAACTTTTTTTGGTGAAAAAGCCAGTAAACACTTTCCAACGGCAGAATAATGACTCTCACTACTTGATCCAACAATAGGATTGACTCTCAAAATCTGATCAGGGCTTTCTTCTTTTAATATTAGAATAGTTCTAGGATATTTTTGCGATGTCTTATCAAGCACTGATACATTTACTACTTCATGGAATTTTTCAAATAGTTCCTTAGCATATGGTCTAACTATATGTTTCAAAGGCATTTTCTCTCCCACAAGCATACCAAGGGCATAAATCTTCATTCCCAACCAGTACTTTCCATTTTCTAAATTTTGTTGTGCAAAACCTTTATTTTCTAAGGTTGACAGAGTTCTATGAACGGTACTCTTATGGAGCCCTAAGGATTTTGCGATTTCAGTTACTCCAAGTTCTTTTTGCTCATAGTACAAAAGTATCAATATGTCTAAAGCTCTGTCGATCGAATTTATAATTTCTCCGTTTTTATTCAAAGTAGTACTCCTCTCATCTTAAGATCAAATTATTCTCTTCTCATAATCTGGACAAGCTAAATTTATTAATATTATCCCATAAATTTATATTTAAATCAAAGAGATTATTAAAGTTTTTCTTTTAGCTTATCCTGCTATGTCTACAGAATATGTTTTTAGTCTATATTTAATTCTTTTCAACAAGGTAACGCCAATACCTCATGGGCATATTTCTTTTTTGAAGTTTTGGATTAATCCTGTTTTTAATTGCAATGGCTTTGAAGTACTCCTTCCAAAGGTTTTGATAACCAAACTCATCGCTATCATATCTCAGTTCATTATTAATGTCAATGTCTCTAATTATCCAATCCTTCCCGTTATATACTGCTCCAATCCCTCTTTTCACGTCATGTATTATCCAGCTTTGGTCTGATAATCTATTTACAAAATGTGGTGCAATCAATCCAACAATATTAAATTTCGGTTCAATAGGAGCATAATAGATATTTCCTTCTAAACATCCAAACCTCACTAATCCCAACATTAGATGTTTTTCTCTATCAATGCTCAATCTAGTCTTATGTATTTTTAGCACCCTGTCATCTGCAATGTTATCGTCGATGCTTCCTCCTATTTTCCAACCCAATTTTAAATACTGATATATCCAAATTCCTGTATCCTCTAGTTCCGATAGATATGTATAGAAAATATTTTCAAGAGCTCGTCTTGATATTTTTGATTTGATTGATTCGTAAACTTTTCTTGCCTTTTCCGAATCTGTATGTATATGCACTTTATCATCTAAGAAATTTCCTTGATAATCCTCAGAAAATAATATTCTTTTAGGTATCTCTTTTCTATAATAAGCATCATATATGGCTGTTAACAATCCATCAAAGCTACCATCATATATGTAGCAAAGCATTAAAATTCCCCCGTTATCTTTGTGATATTTTCTTCTACAGGAAATAATAGATTTGGGTAAAGAGAAAATATGGTGAGTTGCTCTCCATCGTTTATGTTCTTTTTCTTACAGCTTTCTATAAGTAGTTGTTCCCTAACTGTAAACTCATTCATATTTCTCATCCCATAGTATTTGCCTTTACAGGTTATGAAGTATTTAGCCCTTTTTAAAACGATTCCCATTTTTTTCAGATCATCATATCCCAAGTGACCAAACCTTCTTGCAGCAACAATTCTTCTTGCTGACTTTACTCCGACCCCTGGAATTCTAAGGAGCATATGATAATCAGCACGATTTATTTCCACTGGAAACATATCAATATTTCTAATTGCCCAGTCGCACTTTGGATCAAGATTTTCATCAAAATTTGGATTTTTCATATTTAAAAGTTCATTAGCCCTAAAACCATAAAACCGAAGGAGCCAGTCGGCTTGATAAAGCCTATGCTCCCTCAAAAGCGGAGGACCTGAAATGCTAGGTAAATTAGGATGACTAGCTACTGGAATATATGCTGAATAATATACTCTTTTTAATTCAAACTGCTTATATAATGCTTCTGAAAGGGTCAAAATATTTATGTCATTGTCTGTGGTCGCACCTACAATTAATTGTGTTGATTGCCCAGCTGGAACAAAGTTAGGTGATGACCTAAATTTTCTCTTATTCTCACTGTTTTGATTTATCTTAGAGGTGATAAGACCCATTGGTTTTATAATAGATTCCCTTTTCTTCTGCGGGGCAAGGAGCTTTAGTCCACTGGTAGATGGAAGTTCAATATTTACACTCATTCGATCTACACATTCACCGGCTTTTTCAATAAGAGTCTGATCAGCACCAGGTATTGCTTTAAGATGGATATATCCATTGAAACCTCCTTTTCTTAGTTTAATTACGGTTTCAAGTAATAATTCCATTGTGTAATTTGGGCTCTTATATATCGCTGAACTTAAAAAAAGCCCTTCAATATAGTTCCTTCTATAAAAATTCATAGTCAGATTGGCGACTTCATCGGGGGTAAAGGCGGCCCTAGGCAAATCATTCGATGCTCTATTAACACAATATGCGCAGTCATATATACAGTAGTTTGTAAACAGTATTTTGAGTAAAGATATACATCTACCATCATCGGACCAGCTATGGCAAATACCACTTACATGGGCATTTCCAAGTCCCCCCTTCTTGTTCTTTCGTGAGCTACCGCTCGATGAACAAGAAACATCATATTTAGCTGCATCGGCTAAAACCTTTAATTTATCTAAAAGTTCCACATCAATCACCTCGAACGTATGTTTGTGTTCATTTTACCACAACATCCATTCTTTAGCAAACATTTGTTCGCTGTCATCTTTTGTTTTTTCTTTTTTTAAAATTTAACTGGGGTTTAGGGAACTTTTCTTTATTTCTATACGTCTATTAATATATACAATGTAGGAGGTGTAGTTCATGAAAAAAAGAATAGTTATATTTGCTGCTGTGCTCACAATTTTTATTACAGCGTTCACCCTTAGCTTCTCTCAAAGAAATACGATTTCTAAGCAGGATACTGGAACTGAAATTTCTATGAAAAACATATCTATTGATAAACGTACATATATCCCAGTTAGAGAACTATTCGAAAAACTAAGTTTTTCTGTGGAATGGGTACCTAAAGAGAAATCCGTTCTCATGTATGATAAAGAGAATTTTATTAAACTTCAATTAAATGATGATTATTTCATTTTTAATGGAGAGGTGATCAAACATGGTAACAAGCCTATTATTAAGGGCAATAGGTTCTATGTAGACAAAGATTTTTTAAAAAGCGTTTTCAATAATTATGAATATGATAATACCAGGGAGTTATTAGTCTTTAAGACCCTAGATATCTTTAGAAGCCTAGGTTATCTTCCTTCCGTAGAAAATAGAGAAAAGTTAGAAAAGCTATTGTCATATTCTGATAACAGGTATGAAGAGAAGCTTCTATTTGATGGAGGCGATGTTGTATTTACCGAAGAGGCTAAATCTGAGTCAGCCGATAAGGGGATGGGCTCTACTGCTAATTATAAATCAAAAGACCAAGAATCTAGTCACTCAGAAACAAATGTTCAGGTAAAGGGTGTAGATGAAGCTGATATTGTAAAAACAGATGGTTCCTATATCTTTACACTAAGTAATAACAAATTGTATATAGTCAATAGTAAAAGAGATGATTTTAAACTAGTAAATACATTGACCTTCGATAATTATAATCCCATAGAATTTTACCTTAAGGATAATAAACTAATAACAATTGGGTATTTTTATGGCCTTGAGCTTAATAAAAACGACGATAAAATGAATTTCAAGATTCTTCCTTATTATTCTAACCCTTTAAGAATACATGTATATGATATTAGTAATAAAAAGAATATTACTTTATTAAGAAATGTAGAACTAGACGGCAACTACCTATCATCAAGGCTTATTGACAATAACTTTTATTTAGTAGCTAATAAAAATGTCTATCATGGAGATACTGAACCAAGACCCTACTATATGGATTCGATTGACGAGAAACGAGCCTTAGTAGACTATAAAGATATCAAATATTTTCCAGAAAGTATCTATAATAACTATCTAATTACTTTAGGCCTTGATTTAGAAAACCTTGACTCATCTAAAATTGATGTCAACGCATATCTTGGAAGCGGAAACAACATGTATGTTTCAACGGATAACATGTATATAAGTCAGGATAAATTTAGATACAACATATATAGTTCCCATAAAAAACTCGACGATGTTAGAACTACTAGCATCTTCAAATTCAAATTAGATGAAGGAAAAATCGTATACTCTACTAAGGGTGACGTGCCAGGAAGTGTTTTAAATCAGTTTTCTATGGATGAACATAAGGGTAACTTTAGAATAGCTACTACAAAGGGAGATACATGGCGAGGCAGTGAATCTAAATCAACAAGCAACGTTTATGTTCTAGATAAAAACTTGAAACAACTTGGAAAAACAGAAGATTTAGCACCGGGAGAAAGAATTTACTCTGTAAGATTTATGGGCGATAAGGTCTATGTAGTTACCTTTAGACAGGTAGATCCTTTCTATGTAATTGACCTACAGGAACCAGAAACTCCAAAGGTACTAGGGTATTTAAAAATACCTGGTTACAGCAGCTATTTACATCCATATGACGAGGATCATATTATCGGAATTGGAATGGATACCATCGAAAAGGATGGTATAGTTACTAATGGTGGTGTAAAGCTATCTATGTTCGATGTAACCGACTATAGTAAACCTATTGAACTTGATAAAATTATTATTGGTGGAAGAGGTTCTTACACAGACATTTCACATGATCACAAGTCTCTACTATTTTCAAAGGAAAGAAATATACTCTCTCTTCCAATTTATGCTTCAAATTACGATAACATCACATATAAACATACCTTTGAAACCCAAGGAGCCTTTGTTCTTGGGATAGATAAGGATTATAAGTTTGACCTTAGAGGTAATATATCTCACTTAAGTGATAATGATAACTATAGTAGCTATATTAGAAGAATACTTTTTATAGATGATAATTTATATACTGTATCCGATAATAAAATAAAAATCTCTGATTTTGATACCTTAAAAGATATTAAGGCTCTAAATTTGGAAGGAGATAACTAAGTTTTCTACTCTATACTAGCTCAAAGAAAAGGTGGTGCCTCAGAATAACGAATTTCTGCGTTATTTAAAATTCATACGACTTGGCACGTACATTAGTACTAGCCAAACCGCATGAATTTCAAAACCTCGAACTTCATTCATTCTGAAACACCCCGGGGCTGTACTCGTAAGACTCCTTTATGAGACAAGCCCCCTCATTCTATTTAAATGGCTCATTTAATTCTTCCGTCCCCTTTAAAACAAATCTCCCATCTCTAATTATCTCTATTCTTTCTCCATCCTTGGTTATGACTGAAATATCCTCAAGTGCATCATATGGAAGGGTTATATCTGTATGTACATTCGTATAAGCATCTTCAATATTCGTTTTCCTAAGGATAGACTTTTCGTTATCCCTTGCTACTATTTCTTTTTTATCTAACACATTATAAACAGGCAAATCCTCAGCCCAAGAAAAGCACGTATCTCCTATTGCAAAATGAGGTCCCATTTTTTCTATGATAAGTACTGGGAGCTTGTCAATGATACCATATTTTTCGGCTATAACATAGGCAAGGGTATTAGTTCCTATTGCAAATTCTCCCAAAGGTAGTGTCTTATGGGGAAATAGAAGATTTTCTTTAATATATTCCTTATTTGCCTTCTCATCTTCAAAATTTGTACAGCTATAATCGCTTACATATCCATCTTTGAACGTAAGCTTTAAGTTATAGTATTTAAAACCCTCAAGATAAATTTCACCTATATGTAAAATGCCATTAGTATCCTTTAGCACAGGTGATGTAAAGACTTCACCAACCGGTATATTAACATCTGCAACACAGTTTACAAAATTAGTTTCTTTATCTGGGTTCTTCAATTCTTGAAGCTTTACTTTTATATCTGTTTCATTACCTTTATTACCCTTAACGTGAACATATTCGCCCCTATCAAGGGCATTAATAATTGCCTGTTGTATATTCTCATACTTATCACTATCAAGCATATTTATCATTATAGTATCTTCAAAAATCTCTTCAAAGTTATCTCCAATTTCAGGTGTTGGAAAGGCAACTATACAGAAACTAGTTTCGGATTCAGGCATGTGCTTTTCTATCGTTTCGCGCATTTTATTTCTTTGGTTTTGATACAATTTAAGTTGTTCATCGGTTAATTTCAAGCGTTCCTTCTTACTCTCAGGGCTAAAAGGCGATTCTCCAAATTTTTCGATATACATTATCCCTGAGTAATCTTTAAGGAAATCATCGCTCTTTTCACCCTCATTTTCAAAGGTCTTAATTCTAAGATCAACCAATTCCTCATCTAGGTATAATGCATCATCAAATTTATGATCGTAGTCATATTGTTTATTGACATCAGTAGAAATAACTTCAGCTACAAAGGCGTTTAAATTCTGTTCCTTAAACTCTTGAATTAATTGTCTTACCAGTCTTTCCTGCCCAACATTGCATACTATTCTAACGTCTGATCTCTTTGTTATATCTTTATTATCTCTAATAAATCCATTTACATAGGCCTTAGCTATTGCACCAGTTAAAGTATTTATTTTATCTAATGGATAGTCACTTAAAAACTGCGCTGTCTTAATTTCATTTTCAGATATATACTTTCCGTATTTAAAGAGATATCTTAAATCACTAAGATCTGAATTAATAATTATGTCAGTAAAAAATCCAAAATCCCTATTATATTTTTCCTTAAAATAATACTGGTTGTCTATCTCAGTTTCCATAACTTCATATTTTCTAATCAGTGACCTTAAGCCTTCATAACTTACTTCATTGGCCGTAACATAGTTATATGCTTCTATGAATAGCTCATTAGATCCTTCCATTTTAAATATTTTATGCTTGAATGCATAGGATATATATCGTCTGTATCTACAATACAGCGCTGAAAGGGCTTGACCAATCTTTTCTCCAAATACTTTTACAGAGTATGTAGGGTTGACATAGCTTACCTTATAATTTTCTGACAATAGCTCACAAAATAGATCAAAGTTTTCTTCCTTCAACTCCTCCATGGATTTACTAGCGAAATAGTTGTGATTAAACGCTTTTTCTAGTTCACTGATCTTTAATATAAAGTTTGAAACAAGATTAAAGAATTTAAAATATTCCTTTTTCTCACTGTTTTCTTCATAGTTGCTGGTCTCTTCACAGATTTCTTTGATTCTTAAGATTGTCTTTTGATAGGATTTTAAAACCCTATCATTCTCATGCCTATAAAAGTCTTTTTCACTAAACATATTATACCCCCATTAATTGATCTACAAATTGTATAGTCTCATAGCTTTGCAACTACGAGGCTATTTTAAATACTATATTATTTGGTAGTTATTGTAAAGTCGTTCATCATCTTTAGTGCTTTTCTTTTATTATCTTCTCTTAATCAAAAAAATTAAAGTAAAGATCCCTAAAGTCAGTACTATACTACAAACTATTCCTCCTTCGATTCCAAACAATCCACCGGTTATGAAATCAGACCCTGATAAAGGCTGGAAATCGATTAGGATTCCTCCTATGGGTAGAGTACCACTTACCTCAAAGCCAAATAGGTTTCCTTGAGCCCAGTTCCATGAACTGTGTAATGCACATATGCCCCATAGACCACCTTCCCAGATAACATATAATGCAGCAAAAGCTCCAAATAGTATTAAGTTTATCATGGATAGAGGTCCAATGTTTGCGTTATGTAAATGTAGTGCCCCAAATAGTGTAGAGGACATAAAGATTCCCAAGGCTACATTATGCCTAGCTCCAACTACCGGTAAGAGCCAGCCCCTTACCATTATTTCTTCAGATGCCCCCTGTACTATCCATCCCATAAGTACAATAAACACACCACCTATGGCACTGAAACCCTTTATCCCAGAGTTTGAAGTATCAATTGTTACAGTTCCCAATACCGAAAAAATCGTAATACAGAGAAGAATCATTAGGATTCCAAGGATAAATCCTCGGAAATATTTTTTTAATGGCTTTTTTCTTTCAAATCCCATTGTATATAAGGGTCTCTTTTCAACAAACCTTACCCAAGTGAAAAATGCTAATATATATAGTCCGAAGGGGATTGCTAATCCATTTATTGCATAGGCAAAGGCCTGACCTGCTAAACCTTTTACTGGCATATTCCTCCCTAAATACCCCAGCGGTGTTAACATTAATACAAAACCCATTCCATATAAAATTATTATTGTAATTAAAACAGCTAAAACAACATTTGGTAGATACCTACCCTCTTTAGCTAAAGAAAATATTCTGTTTTCCTTAGATAATACTGTATTTTGTCTTTCCATATAAAAACCCCCTCTTTCATCTATCCCTTACTTATTTATTATTAAATAGATAATTTTATTCATAAAATCCTTAATATATAGAAATTGCAATAAATCTTTTACATTTTGATTCCCTGAATTGCCTTGAAACGTTGGCCATTCAGAAAATCAAAATGTAGATTTATAAATGCATTCTATATATATGATAATATACATTGGTAAATTATTCTATACATATTGTTTTTTCCCTTTTTTGCTAAAATACATATAAAGAAGGAGCTGTCTCATAAAGGAGTCTTATGAGTACAGCCCCGGGGTGTTTCAGAATGAATGAAGTTCGAGGTTTTGAAATTTCAGCGGTTTGGCTAGTACTAATGTACGTGCCAAGTCGATGAAATTTCAAATAACGCAGAAATTCGTCATTCTGAGACACCCCCTTTTGAAAAATTAGAATTTCCTACGCCATTTCTATATCATCCTTTTTATTATCTCTTTTCTCAACAAGTACATTTTCGCTCCAATTACTTAACTTAAGCCAAATCATACTAACTATTGCAGCAATACCTTCCGAGGCGGCTATCCCCCACCATATACCGGACTGTTGCCATCCTAAAGTCTTTGAAAATACATATGCCATGGGAATTCTCAGAACACCGAATGTAATAATTGAAAGAAACATAGTAGTTGTTGTTTTTCCAGCTCCTCTAAATATGCCAACAACTATCATTCTTATGCCCATTATACCAAAAAAGAGAGCATTAATTTTTAGATAAGATGCTCCATGTAGTAGTACCTCTGCCTCTCTATTAAAGGTTCCAACTAATTGTCTAGGTACAATAAATACTAATATTCCAATAATAGTTAGAACACCAAATGTTAGCAAAATACTAGTCTTAGATATTTCTTCTGCCCTATCTTTTTTTGCTGCACCGATGTTTTGTCCTACCATTGTCGTTGTAGCTGCAGATATACCCATTATCAACATAGATGCAACACTAATAATCCTATTCCCAATTCCATATGCAGCTAAGGTAGCAGTTCCAAATGTAGCTACAATAGATGTCATTAAAATTTGTGCTATAGACAACATAGATTGCTGAAGTGATGAAGGAATACCTATTGTAACTACTTTCTTTATTATTCTAAAATCCAATTTTAAGTACTTTAATTTCAAGTGAAGATTCTTTTTCCCTGATATTAAAATTATCGAGGCATATAACGCTGCCAATGCCCTAGCAATAATAGTTGCTAAAGCAGCTCCCTGAACCCCCATTTGTGGAAATGGTCCTATACCAAAAATCAACAGTGGATCTAGTATAACATTTAGTCCCACAGAAAACAGCGTCATTTTCATAGGTGTTATCGTATCTCCAATTCCCCTTAAGGATGCAGAAAAAGTAAAGAAAATGAACATAAATGGAATTCCTGCAAAAATAATTCTAAGATATCCGGTTGCATCACCAATTATTTGAGCCTCTGCTCCCATCCAGGTAATTAATTGCTCACTAAAAATGAATCCTATAAAGGCTAATACAGCTGCAAGTATTCCCACAAAACTAAATAATTGCCCTAGAATCCTATCCACATCATCGTGTCTTCCTGCACCTTTATTCTGCGCAATAAGCGACGTTCCAGCGATAGTCATACCTGCTGCTAAAGATATCATTAGAAATACAATGGGGAAACTAATGGAAACTGCTGCTACTGCTTCTGACCCAAGTCTCCCCACCCAAAGTGTATCAACTAAATTATAAAATGTTTGAATTACCTGACCTATCATTATAGGTAATGATAGCTTAAGCAAAGAACTTAAAATAGGTCCTTCAGTTATATATTCATGTTTTCCTTGTTTCATAATGTTACTCACCCTCTCATCAACCAACGCCATATATATGTGTGATTAGCATATCTATGATACTCTCAGATAAATACAGAGTACTTCATCTATTAAACCTATATCCAGAACCCCAAATAGTTTCGATAATTTTTGGCTCCGATGGGTTTTTCTCAATTTTCTTTCTTACTTTTTGTATGTGTACTGCAACAGTTGCAATATCTCCAAATTCATCTTCTCCCCAAATCCTGTCGAATAGAGCCTCTTTGCTAAAAACTATATTTGGATTTGAAGCTAGAAAAGTCAAAAGATCAAACTCCTTTGTGGTAAATGTAGTATCCTTACCATTAACACATACCTGTCTCGCTTGTTTATTTATAACGATTCCATTCACTTCGATATTTGATTTATTACTTTGCTTACCAAGTAATCTTTTATATCTACTGAGATGGTTCTTTACCCTTGCAACTAACTCACTTGGACTAAAGGGTTTTGTCAGATAATCATCGGCTCCAAGTCTTAATCCCCTTATCTTATCAATATCTGCATCCTTTGCTGATACAATTATCAGGGGAATCTCCATAGATTCTCTAATAGTCTTGCAGATCTCAAAGCCGTCAACACCAGGAATCATTAGATCTACAATTATTAGATCAAAACCATCCTCTAATGCAGCCTTTAAACCTTCATTTCCATTTTGAATTATCTGAACGTCAAAACCATCTATTTCTAAATAGTCTCTCTCAAGTTCAGCAATATTTTTATCGTCCTCTATAATAAGAATTCTAGCCACTTCATCCTCTCCCTTTAGCTCCCCATCAACTTAATTATCCTTTTCCTTTTCAATTGTGAAGTGAATTGTTGTACCTTCACCAATTGTGCTTTCACACCATATCTTTCCATTATGGGCCTTAACCAATTCCTTTGCTATAGCTAAACCAAGACCGGTTCCTCCAATATCCTTATTCCTGGATTCATCGACTCTGTAAAATCTATGAAAAATACTGTCTAGCTTTTCATCCCCTATTCCAGGTCCATTATCCCTTATTGATATCTTCACACCATTTTTTATCTCTGATAGAACACACTTAATTGTAATTCTATCCTTATCATTATACTTTATTGCATTATTAATAATATTAATAATTACCTGATGGATTCTTTTTCTATCAATAGGAAGCTTTTCCTCCTCAATAAGCTCATCATAATATTCAATTTTACACCCATTTTCTTCTAATTCAATTTTCTGTTCAGTCATAAGATCATTCATATATGCCTTCATTGATGTTTCAACAAAATCAAATTCAACCTGTTGGATATCCAGCTTTGAAAAGAGGAACAAATCATCAATCAGCCTATTGGTATAGCCTGCATTATGATAGATAATATCTATATATTTATCTAGTTTTTCAGGGCTATTTGCAACCCCTTCTTGAATTCCCTCAACGTAACCCATTATAGATGTAATCGGTGTTTTTAAATCATGGGATATATTCGCTATCAGGGTTTTACGATTCTCTTCGTATTTCTTCTTAAGTTCTTCACTTTCTTTAAGCTTTAAGCTCATATGATTAAATGCCTCAATCAACTCACCTATTTCATTATGAGGATATTGTTTTACAACCACCCCATAATTCCCCTCCGTAACTTCATCTACGGCCTTTTTTAGTCTCTCTATTGGCATCATAATCTTATGAGACATTTTTCTCGAATATATTAAGGGTGCTATTTCTTTAAGCATTATAATTCCAAGAAACATTATCAAAATATAAATAGGAAGCTTTATTTTGAAATAGATTACAGCAAAATAGAAAATGGTAATATTAAGTACAAGAAAAATCAAATGTGAAAATCTTACATATCTATGATACCTCTTAAATTCTTCTCTTACAAAATGGGGATGGGGCCTATGCATCTTGTGCATGGCCCTATTTATATAGTGCTTATGTTGCTTATGGGGATGGTGTTTATTATGATTATGTCTCATTATAACCTCCTGAGAAAACTTATATTTCGTTTATATGTATAGAGTTCATATAACAAAACTTAATTTATACATATACAACTACTCGATGTTTCTTGGAGTTTTGTATATGTATAAATCAATAGTTTTATTTGAACCTCTATATATAAAGGTGGTCCTTAGAATTAAGCACTGTTAGGGTCAAACACCGTAGTATTTTTAGTTTACTCCATTAATTTTACCCTTTAAAGCAAATTTTACCTCTTTCTTTTCATTATTACTCATTTCTACATTGATTTCAACATTTTCAATGCAATCTTTATCATTAATCAAAATCTCAGCCTTTAGTCCATTTAATTCCATGTCTTCATTAAAAATTCCTAAGCAATCAAACTTTTTCTTCATATCTCCAATTTCATCCTCATTCATCTTGCCACAACCCATACCTCTAAAATGCCCTGACTTATGATGGTGCCCCATGTGGTGTCTACACTTATGCATCATCATTTTCTTAAACTCCTCGGATGACTCAATGTCGGCTAAATCTATACTTATTTTCTTGCTTCCTCCATCAAGTGCTTCAATCTCTGCTTTGTTTAGTAAATCTATCATCAGCATAAATCTTTCTAGCTTATGCTTTCTTGGAAACTCTCCCATTTCACCGCCATGTTCCTTCATCATCATACCTTTCATCATTCTTCTATGGCCAAATCCTCTTCCAAAGTGACGTAATTCATCGCCGCTGATTGTAGTACTGCTTTGATGTTCTAAGCTTTCATTACCATTAGTTATCTTAAAGTTACAAGTATGTTTTGCAGTTTTCCCATTTTTCTCTTTATCAAATGTCTTATTAAACTGAGCAACTGTTTCATCTTCTTTTTTTACCTTTACTTCAACCTCACCTGCAACCTTTTCTAACTCCTTCATATTCTTCATCACATTATAAATTGTAGATAATTTATTCATTTTTTATTCCTCCATAAAATTTGTTTTTTCTTTTCTATGAATAGTATAAAAAATGAATTTAAACTCAAAATAAAAAAGTTTAAAAATTTTATAAAATTATCTAAAATATTTATAAAGTTAGCAATCTCTTTTGAAAATTCAAGCCCGGAATATATTAAATTTAAAGGTCTTAAGTCTTTTTGTGATGAATTTGTGATGTATCTGTGATGAAAAAAATATTTTTTTGAAAATTTATTATGTGATTTTTCTTTATATGCTATGATAATCTTAAGAAAATTATTTAAGGAGATAATATGTATGCGTGACTTAACAATTCTAGTGGTTGATGATGAAGAAAAAATGCGTCAAGTTATTAAAATATACCTAGAAAAAGAAGGCTATACAGTTGAAGAAGCCTGTAATGGTAAGGAAGCTTTAGAAAAAGTTAGTGGAACTACTTTTGATTTAATATTACTAGATGTCATGATGCCAGAAATAGATGGATGGACTGTATGTAGAAAGATTCGTGAAGAATCATTTATGCCAATTATAATGCTTACGGCTAGGAGTGAAGAATATGATACGTTGTTTGGATTTGAACTTGGTGTAGACGACTACATAACGAAACCCTTTAGTCCTAAAGAAATGGTTGCAAGAGTAAAGGCTGTATTAAAGCGAAGCAATGGTGATATCAAAGTAGGTACTAATATTTTAAATTTGGGAGTTTTAGAAGTCAAACCTATGTATAAGCAGGTGTTTTTAGAAGATAAAGAAATGTCATTGACTCCTAAAGAGTTTGATCTTCTAAATTTCTTTTGCAAAAATCCAGAAATAGTTTATACAAGAGAGCAATTATTAAATCAGGTTTGGGGTTACGATTTTGTTGGAGACCTTAGAACAGTTGATACTCACATAAAACAACTTCGAGAAAAACTAGGAACATATAAAGGATATGTAAAAACGGTTTGGGGAACTGGATATAAGTTTAAGGCAGGAGATACAAGATGAAAAGTATCTTAAGTAAAGTCTGGCTTGCTATTACATCTTTAGTATTAATAATCCTTTTGATTATCTGGCTGTTTCAGATAGGTTTATTGAACAGTTTCTATATTAATGAAAGATCTAATATACTAATAAAAGAAGGTAATAAGCTAGCTTCACTATTCATAGAATCTAATGAGTATGATACTATTCCTCAAGGAGTTATTGAGGAAGTAGAAACCTTCACCTCATCTTATAACACAAGAATCTTAATAATTGATTCTTTAAGTAATATCTTATTTTATAATGTCCCAAAAGAGTATTTTAAAGGCCCCCATGACACCAAAGAAAGTTCAAAGAATCATAAAATTCCCGAAGAATATCTGAGAAAAGATCTTGCAAATTTTTATAACGATTTAGATGTTAGATCAAGTATTGCAAATGGTAAGCCCTTCACCATACTGAAGAGGCATCCTCGCTTTAAAGAAATGAAATCTATCTTGATAGGTGTTCCTATTATTTCTGAAGAAGAGGTTAAGGGTTATATACTTCTAAGTTCACCCTTGGCTCCAATAGAAGAAACTATATCTATCTTGAGAAAGCAATTATCAATAATCTCCTTTGCATCACTAGTCATTGGTACTCTACTAGCTTTATTATTTGCTAAGCATTTTACAAAACCAATACTTAAGATTACAGATACATCAAAAAAAATAGCTAAGGGCGACTTTGCAGTTAGTGTAAAGCTCGATGCTAAGGATGAAATAGGAGTCCTTGGCGATACAATTAATGACATGGCCATCCAACTCGGCCAAATAGAGAAGTTTAGAAGAGATTTTATTGCCAATGTTTCTCATGAATTAAAAACTCCTATCAGTTTAGTCACTGCCTATGCCGAACTAGTTAAGGACATAGAACTAGACGATGCAGAAAATAAAAACCAATACTTACAAATTGTTATTGATGAAGCCAACCGGTTAAATCATATGGTTGAAGACCTCCTCTACTTGTCAAAAATGGAGGCAGGTTATTCAAAGCTCAACCTAGTTGAGATTCAGATTCTAGAAGTAATAAGTAGTGTTATTCAGAAACTCAACTTTTTTGCTCTGAAAAAAAATATTGAGATTAATTTGTGTATTGATGATAAAGATGCACATATCTATGGAGACACAGATAAAGTTTATCAAGTGTTCTATAATATAATTAATAATGCAATAAATCATTCCCTCGAAAATGGTCAAATAACTATTTCAGTTACCAATATTGACACTACTGTGAGGATTGAAGTCATTGACACTGGCAAAGGAATTCCAGAGCAGGATTTACCATATATCTGGGATAGATTTTATAAGGTTGATAAGTCTAGAAAAAGAGATGACAGCGGCACAGGCCTCGGAATGGCCATAGTTAAAAACATCTTACACTCCCATGGCTTTAGGTATGGAATAGAAAGTAAAGTAGATAAGGGCACCACCGTGTGGTTTGAGATGAGTAAGAGCGACTATATATAATACGATAAAGATCTCACATTCTGGAGATTTGACATCTAGCGTTTCTGAGGGTGGCAAATCTCCAGAATGTAATAGATTTTTCGTAACTTATATAGTAAAACTTTTCAAGTCGTAAGTTTCATGCTTCAAGCTTTAAATTTTTCCTAATGAGTCATAAAAAAAGAGATGAATTCAATCATCTCTTTTTGTGTTTAGAATAACTATCCCATATCATAAGCTAGTAGCTTTATTCGTATATTTCTCCATCTCTTACATTTATTATCCTACCAGCTTGTTTTGCGACTTCTAAATCATGGGTAATTAAAATTATTGTATTCCCCTTTTCATTAAGCTCTAAAAATATATTCAATATTTCCATACCAGATTTTGAATCAAGGTTTCCGGTGGGTTCATCTGCAAGCAGAATATTAGGCTTACCTACTAATGCCCTTGCTATAGAAACCCTTTGCTGCTGTCCCCCAGATAGTTCTATTGGCTTATGGTCTACTCTATCTCCAAGACCTACGCTTTCTAATATCTCCCTTGCCCTTTTATGGGCTTCTACCTTATCTATGCCCCTTAAGAGCAGGGGAAATGCTACATTATGCTCAGCAGTATATTTGGGTAAAAGGTTGAATTTTTGAAATATAAAACCTATTTCTCTATTCCTAATATGTGCCAGTTCATCATCATTTTTCGTCTTAATATCTTGACCCGACAAAATATATTGACCTGAATCTGCCACATCGATACAGCCTATGATATTCATTAGAGTCGATTTTCCTGATCCCGATGGTCCTAGAACCGCTACGAATTCACCTCTTTCTATTTTCAGAGATACGCCCTTTAAAACAGTCAATTTATTTTTTCCCATCTTATAGGTTTTAACTACATCCGTCATATATATTACTGTATCATTTTTCATATTATTCCCTTCCTTGTATCATAACAACATTAGTAATTGTTTTGTTTTCCGTCTCCTCATCGTCAAACCATATTTGTAATGTTGCTCCAACATATATATCTGCTAGATCAATTTCTTTCATGCCATTTTGACTGCGTGTGGAAATTGGTATCCCAACGGGAATAAGTAATGTAGCCGTTTCTCCTGTTAATTTTATTTCTCTCATCCCTACACCTCTTGGTCTCTCTCCATCACCGTTTCCGCCTCCAGGCACTCCAGCTGTTTTGTTCCCTTGCTCTCCACTTTTATTAGTTGGCCTTTGTGGCATCTCCGCAATTTCTAATACTATTTCATTACCAATAATACTTTTAACTCTTCCAAACATATCTGGCCTTCTTCTATCTCTTTGACCTTCTTCTCTTTCATTTTCTTTTATCTGTGCTTCATTATTTGAATTACTTGATGCAGCATTATCAGACTCATTAGCTTCTGTACATCCTGTAAGTACCAATGATAAGAGTATCAATACTATTAGACCCGCAGAAATAAATTTAATCATTTTTAATCTCTCCTTTAATCTTCCTTTATTCATAATTCAAAGCATCAATAGGTTTAAGGGAAGCTGCCTTTGAAGCAGGATAGTAACCAAAGAAGGTTCCTATTGCTACAGAAAATCCAAAGGCTAATAAATATCCAAACATACTAGGAATAGCTCTTACCTGAAAATAATCCATTATAGGCATTACAACCATACTAATTACTATACCTACTATTCCTCCAGCTCCACTAATAATAATTGCTTCAAATAGAAATATACGCAGTATATCCTTTTTTCGTGCTCCGATAGCCTTCAAAATACCTATTTCCTTTGTTCTTTCCTTCACCGAAACAAATAATACGTTCATTATTCCGATTCCACCTACAATCAGAACAACTGTTGCTACCGACAACAACATCAGAGTCATTGTTCTAGCAGAGTTCCTTGCAGACTCAAGGCTACTCCCCGCATCTCTAATCATAAATTGATCACTCTTTGATCCATATCTTTTTTGTAAAACTGTGCTAATCTCTTCAATAGCTGAATCTACATGATCAATATCCTTAGCCAATGTCATAATCATAGGCCTTAGATGTCTTCCTGTTATATATCGCTCTGCCACTTCATAGGGCATAATAAATCCTTCATCTGGATTAAATCCTCTTTCGGTACTCCCAATATATTTTAATATCCCAATTACCTCAAATCTTTTTCCGTTAATAATTACCTTTTCTCCAATAGCATCGGAAATATCTATTTCTTCAAAAAGTACCTTGGCTACTTCAGATCCAATAATTACAACCTTATCCTTGCTTTTTTCTTCATTTATAAATTCTCCATATTCTAGCTCAATATTGCTAATCTCTTCATATCCATTTGTGATCCCCGCTACATAAGCAGAAGTTGATATATCTTGATAATTTATGTTTGCGCTTCCATTAATCATCATGCCGACTCTTTTTGCTGACGGTACTTCCTCGGCTATTGCTTCCATATCCTCAAGTCCTAGCTTTATGTTTGAAGGCGCTCCACGGCCAAAGGCCGGCATTACATACAAGGTTCCTACATTTAGTCTTTTAAACTGTTCTTCAACACTTGCCTGACTTCCATTTCCAATAGCCATTACTAAAACTATAGTCAATGCACCTACAATAATCCCTAGTGTAGTAAGAAAAACTTTAGATTTATTTTCTCTGATGTTTATAAAGATCGACCTTAAAATCTCACCAAAACTCATATCTATGCACCTACTCTACTTTCTTATCTTCTATAATTATTATTTCCCCTGTATTAAGGCCTTCAGTAACTTCAACATATTTCCCATCGGTAAGCCCTGTACTTATTTTCCTAATTTCTATACTGCCATTTCCATCCTTTACTTTAACAACTTGTTTTCCATCTACCATACTTACTGCCTTATTTGATACATAATTGACATCCTTTTTCTGTCTAACTATAAATGAAACCGAGCAAGTCATACCAGTTCTAATCTTTTCGACTCCCCCATCTAGCTCAATTCTCACATCAAATGTAACTAATCCACTATTATCTATGATCGGCAAGGCATCTATCGACATAACTTTACCTGAGAATTTTTCTCCTTCAAATGCTTCAAATTCTACCTCCACATCTTGTTCTATTTCTACCTTGGATAGATCGATCTCAGAAACGGGTACAACAACTTCTACCTTGTCTGAATCTGATACAACCATAAAATGTGTAGTGTTTGCTGTTACTTCTCCAGACTCCTTTACGCTTGATATTGTCTCACCAAGTTTATAGGCAATATTTAATATCTTTCCTTCTGTTGGTGATGTTAATATTGTGTTATTTAGATCATCCCGAGCCATTTCTAGAGATAGCTTTGATGATTCAACATTAGCCCTTTCAAGCTCTATATCCTTATTAGATTCTACTAAAATCCCATATCTTTCTGCCTGAGTCTCATAGGCTAATTTTGCATTTTTAAAAGAAGTCTTTTTAATTTCTAGAACCTGTGAAGAGTATACATCCTTGATCTCAAGCATTGGTAAATACTCTGCTTCTATTTCATCTAATTTTAACTTTAACTCCTCTAGCTTCTGTTTTTCACTCATAAGACTAAGTTTTTTATCTTCTTCTTTTTTCTCTAGGTTAGCAAGAGCTTTTTTATAGTTGATCTCTGCAGTTTTTAATTTCTTCGTGTATTCTGTATCATCCAGCTTTGCAAGAAGCTGTCCTATGGTTATTTCATCACCTTCATTTACATAAAGTTCCTTAAGCTTATCACTAATATCAAAATCTAGATTCACTACAGGAATCTCTGCCTCCCCATCCCCATCGAAATCAATGGTGATATCACCTTTTATTACCCTTTCTTCTTTCTGAATCTCGGCTTCGCTCAATGATTCTTCACTATTATTTATGTACTTAAACACTGTAAAACCCATACCTAAAATCAATGCCATTATCAGTAAAGCCTTAGTGTACTTATTAGAAATAATTTTTTTGACCAAGCTTTATTTCCTCCTTCACTCCTATTTAACTTTATCAACTTCTATATAGCCCTAAATCACAAAGCTGTATTTTCATTATAAATATCAAATGTGATGTAAAAGTGATGTAAATCAGAATGATTTGTGAAGGTTTTAAAAGACAAAAAAAGGGGGTGTCTCAAAATGGCGAATTTCTACGTTATTTGAAATATTCACCGACTTGGCTCGTAGGTTTAGTACTAGCCAAACCGTCTGAATTTCAAAACCTTGAACTTCACTCATGCTGAAACACCCGGGACTGAACTCATAAGAGAACTTTATGAGAAAGCCCCTTAAGACCTCGATCATTCTATTTTTTATACATATCTAAATTATACACGGGAGAATATATTTTGCTAAGACTATCTTAAATAGCCCATACTACAAGCTGCATTTAACAATATAAAAGTTTTTGCCTATATAGGCTATTTCCTTTACATTAAAATTAGATTCTGTCACATATTTCTTCACTAGTTCTATGTCTATCCTCTTATGAATTGGTGGACCAAATTCTTCCTCAACTCTATTCCAATCCAGTATTATTAAGATACCACCTTCTTTTAATACTCTTTTACATTCACCTAAGAATTTTTCAGGTGAATCTACTTCATGAAATACCGTTGAAGTAAATACCATATCTACAGAAGAATCCTTTAGTCCAAAGTCATTTTCCGATGATTGAACAGTCTCAACATTGGTGAGATTCTCTTCTTTGACTCTTTTATTAGTTTCCTCCAGCATTAAAGGATTGATATCAACAGCATAAACCTTACCATCTTCTCCAAGATCCTTTGCAAAGGGAATAGTGAAGTACCCTACACCGCATCCAATATCAGCAACAATTTTTCCGTTTTCTATATTTAACCCTTTTGCAATCTCATATGGAGGTAATACCTTTCTTCTTACTGGATTGTCGAGTTTTTCCATGTTTTTCGCCTTAAACTTCTTCGTCATATACCCACCTCTTTATTTATAGTTTGAATCCATTTTAATATATCTTTTGCCCTTGGAGGACAACCTAAAATATGCATATCAAATCCCTTTGTACAGCTTCCACATCCAATCCCTTTTCCTTTATAATTTTTAAAGCCCTGGCCAATATGTATTTTCCCATCCATACTTATTAGACCCCTATCTTCCAGTCTATCTAACGCATGGATTAAGGAGCCATAGCAGGCTGAGCAAGCTTCATTTTCCTATATATATTTCCCCAATTCCTTTGTCCTATATGAAGGCTTTATCTTCTTAACATTATGATTATGATTTAATGCTTCTATACTTGCCTTTTCAAGGTCACAGCTACCTATACCGATTTCTTCTGCTATTTTAATGTAGGGAATTTCTTCTATACCATACCCTAATAACTCTGCAGCATAGGCATCTATTAGAACGGGGTCTTTGCCAATGATTATCCTATCCATTTGTACAGGATTCCCACCTTCTTCAAAGGTAAGGTCGCCCATCAAACCGTCAACAATTACAAGGTCCTGCCTTAAGAGTTTGTTTAGATATGCTATTGGTTTATGTAGCCCCATAGTATGAAATCTACGTTTTTCTGTATCGGGAATACATCCCTTCATATTCTTTAGCGCACAGGTTATATTGGTCTGACAATGGGCCTTTAGCACAGGAACGTTTATCATAAAGTCTATTTCCATGGCTGCGTTATTAATATTTATATCCATTCCATTATAGGAATAAACCTTATATCCGTCTTTTTGAGTATCAATTAAGGGGACATTGTATTTCTTAGATATTTTCTCATATCCACAAACCTTAAAAGCCTTAGCTGTACGATCTCCAATCCATGATCCTTCTAATATAAGAATATTTCTGAATTCTTTAACCTGAAGATATTCTATAATCCCCTCAACGATCTCTGGAGTTGTTGTAGCTCCTAGAGTTGAAGACTTTGCTACAACAAGATTAGGCTTAATACCAATCAGATCTGTTGTTTTGATATCTTCTTCTATTTTAGAAGCGGATAATAGTTCATTGATCATCTCTTTCGGTTTATTTCCATAGGTTATAAGAATATCTTTCCTATCCATGTATTCACTCCCCAAGCTCTTTGTTGTATAAAACTTTATCATATTTCATCACTAATATCCATCACACATCTTACTTATCGTTCATATACTGTAATAATCCCAAATTATTCATAGAAAATTAAAACCCTGCTACATCCTTTTAATTCCAATGCATCCATAAAATGTCAGCAGCACCATATTTGCATGCATTCAAACTTCATGAACGCCTTAGAATTCAAAACTACTTGTACCCTTTTTAATTTCCCATGAATAATCTGAAATAATATTACTTTTGTAAGGAGTTATATATATGTCTACCTTCAATCGATTAACAAAAGTATTCAATTCTTCCAAGAAAATACCCATAGATGATTCCTCCAAGTTAATCTTAATGAGTGATTGTCATAGAGGTGATAATAGCTGGGCCGATGACTTTGCCCACAATAGCAACGTTATGTATACAGCATTAAACTATTACTTTAACAATGGATTTACCTACATCGAGATTGGAGACGGTGATGAGCTTTGGGAAAACAGGAGATTCTCAACAATAAGGCGATCCCATAGTCATATTTTTGAACTATTGCGAAAGTTTTATTTAAAAAATCGTCTATATATGATCTGGGGAAATCACGATATTGTAAAAAAGAGAAAACGGTTTGTAGAAAAAAACCTGTACTCTTATTATGATCACCAGAAAGAAAAGCACCAACCTTTGTTTGAAAATATTAAGGTTCATGAGGGCTTAATTTTAAAATACAAAAGAACTGGAGATAGTATTTTTCTTGTTCACGGTCATCAAGGAGATCTGCTAAATGATTATCTTTGGTGGCTATCTAGATTTCTAGTTAGATATGTATGGCGTCCTCTGGAGCTTTATTTTGGCTTTAATGATCCAACTAGTCCAGCAAAGAATTTCAAAAGAAAGAAAGCTACTGAACGCAGAATATTAGAATGGGTAGATGCAAAAAATCAGATGCTCATAGCAGGCCATACACACCGCCCTAGCCTCCCTGATGTAAATCAACCTTTATATTTCAACGATGGCAGCGGTGTTCATCCCCGTGGCATAACTGGACTTGAAATTAAAAATGGTAAGATCACTCTTGTAAAATGGAGTATTAGAAGTAAGGATGATGGGATATTATTTGTAGGTAGAGAGGTAATATCGGGACCTCAAAGATTGGAATCTTATTTTGATTTATAATATCGTAAAAAAAGGATGCCTCATAAGAAATCTTTATGAGACATCACCTTCTTTAATTTTTTCACTTTTAATCATCAAAACCAGAGTCCAATAGCATACACTTAAAAATAAATATTTTATGATTTGGAAAGGCATTAACAATTGATTGGGAATTATCGAAGTTATAGACGGCACTCTGGATATCTCCTACATCCCAAACAACAAAGCCTAATATAATTTCTTTATTTTTCTTTATTCTCACCTGCTCAGTATTTGCTACTATAAATAATTTAGTATCTGCATCTTTTTTTATTTCCGTAGCAGAAGACCCCGGACCAGCAGATAGCTTAATTTTTTCCTCTCCACCTTCATTGGCGATTCCAAAACCTAATTCATCATCTCTATTTGTTAATCCAACTATTCCAGTTCTATTGTCGGAGAGTAATGCTCCTCTATTGAAATCCTCATACCACAAAGATACTCTTTTTATGTCTTCATCTAAATTCCCATAATCAAAGATAAAAGGTTGATTTAAGGATACCCCATCAGCAATTAGTGCACTTGACAGGCTTCCCCTTAATTTTATATATGGATAATTTAAAATATTGTCAATTAACTCTTGTTTCTTATTACTTTCTCCACAGGCTTCTAAAAATCTAAGTAAGTAATTTATTATTGTTTTATCCTTTGACTCACTGATTTCCATTAGCCTCTCAAAGTTTTTATCTAATATTTCCTCATTTATTTCCTTTTTATAAGTCCAATCTTCATATTCTCCTTCATAAACCTCAGAGATAAACTTATTATCCTGCAAAATATACCTAACCTTTTTATTAACACTTACTTTTTTTTCATCCCTAGTATTGTATACAGTATCATAAATATATGAAATAGTAAAATCTACTTCTATCGTTGGTACTCCCTCAATTACTTTACTCTTTACTGCTTTCCCAAGAATTTCGATTGGATAACTAACTGCCTCAGGAGGTACCATAACATAGTCCACCGGATACTCTAGAACCTTTGTTATCTTATCTTCTTCAATTTGATACCATCTTTCTTCTTTTATATTTATACCAGTACCGTATCCCGCTTGAGTCTTTATTACTATGTATTTATGATTCTCATCAATTGTAGCCATTCTAAAGGTGGGTTCTATTTCATGTTTATATCCAAAATCTATATTTCCAATAAAGTTATGATCATCAGTTCCTTTATTAAAAACTAAAAATTGATAATTAAATCCTCTTTGGGTCAACAAAAGCAGTAAAGTATCGGATTTATTATCTTTAGATAGCTTAGCTTCAATCCTGTCAACTATTTGAATTTTCCGAGTACCGATATCAAATATATCGCTATTTATACTAAGCTTTTCATATAACAATTTCACATTAACTTGATCGTTATCTTTTATATATTCTTCTATATCCGAGGGTGAGATGTTAGATTTGTTTACCAAATCAATGTCGTTATCGCTTGCTGTTCCAATAACCTTCCACCCCTCTTTAGTCTTTAGCAACAACATTCTCAAATTATTTAATTTATTTCCATTAGAATCATAGGTACGGACAGTAACACTTGTTTCTTTTCTAAGAAAATTTTTAATTCTATATATTAAAGCCCCTTTTCGTGAATAGTTTATACTTGCAACATTCTTATCATTAACAAAATCCTTAAAAAGCTTCCAATCAAGTTCCTTTCTAGCTAACCTGTACATTGTCTTTTCTTCTATTTTGGCCCAATCTTCATCCTTTTCTATCAAATACTCAGTTATACTTTTATTTTCCTTAGCATCATTAATAAGATTATCCACATCCTTGTACGGTTGAGAGAACTTCTTCTCAACAAAAGGAATAAAACACGCAGCTAAAACTATTATAAGTTGTATTATCAAAGTCTTCTTTTTCCCCATCACAAATACCTCTCTGTCAATATTTCATAATCTGATAATGTAGCCTTACTATGGATTGATATATAACCATTCCTACATGCATAAATTTTTAACTCACCCATCTATAATATCAAAGTATTGTAAAAATATCAAAAAATACAAAAAAAGCATATATATTGAATACGTAAATATCTTTTGTAAATGAATAATATGGCCTTTAAAAAAAGAACTGACTCTCCCTCTCAAATTAGAAAGAATCAGTTAATTGGACAAAGATCAATTGTTTTTTTAACCCTTATTTTGGCATAACCAATATATATCCTATAGCATTTAATATAAAGGAAAATACATAGACTATGTTTAAACTATCTAAAAGCCCTCCAAAGGTTTTTAGTTTTCCTTTTTTGATTATATTTTCTATCTCATATTTCTCCTTCCTTGCAGTTAAGTCTATTATCTCTCCTGTGAATTCTGAGAAATTAGCACCTCTTGTATTGAAAACATTATCTATCAGTAACAAAGCTGATATAATAACCCATATTAAGAAAAAGGTTTCGAAATTCTTTGGTTTAAAGATACTAAACAAAAGTATTTCAATTAAAAAGATGATAATGCTTCCTTTAATTATTATTCCAATATTTACCTTAAATTTAACCTTCTCGCCTCTATTTTTTATTAAATCTATTGTATTGTATATAAATAAAACCATACTGCCAAGGACTTGAAGTAAATATATTGGTATAATATTCATCAATGCCCCAGAAATTATAAATGCTAATGGTGATATAATCTTTACTAAGCTCATTCCTAAACTTAATACCCTGCCCCTATATTCGTTGGATATATTTTTCTGTAAAATCCCCAGTATAGGTATATCTATAAATGATATAGCTGCTCCAACTATACACATTATTACACAGTAGTAAATCAGTAATGACGATGTATTTTTAATTATTTGAGTGGGTAAAACGGGAAGCCCTATCATAAGCATACATATCGCAAGCACTAAATTCATTCTTATCAAAAGCTTCTTGTAAGGCATTTTTTCAGTGACCTTTCCAACAAAAACTGCACCAATAATTAGACCTATAGGAAATGAACCCTGGATTATCCCAAAGGACTTCGAGCCTAGATTTAGTATATTGTTTATTATAAAAGGTAATGGAACAGATATGGATAGCCCTATAGAAAAATTAAGAAAGACAAATACTATAAATAAGCTGGTTATCTCTTTTTTATCCTTCATGTATTCCAAACCTTGTTTCATATCTCGAAGAAAATCTATTTCTTCCTTTTCTTCTTCCTTAGTTTCTCCTTTATTAAAGCTAAAATCGATAAATATTTCTGAAATCCCAGAAAGTAAAAATGATATGCCATTAATGATGATAAACAATCTTATGTCTACAAATGCAAAGATTAATCCTCCAATCATAGGACCTAAAATTATTGATACTGAGTCTATAATCTTGCTTATGGAATTTATATTCATCAGCCTATCTTCTGTGACTATATTTGGTATTGCAGCTTCTATGCTTGTGTTAAATATAGTCATAAAGCTAGTCATAATAAATGTACTAATATAAATTAAAGTGAGGCTAAGTCCACTTGTCGAACTTAAAAAATAGAGACTTATCATTAGAACTCCATTTAGTAAATCCATCAGTACCACTAAAAGTTTTCTATTAAGCCTGTCGGCCATTACACCGGCAAAGGGATTTACAATAATCAATGGCAGAGTGCTCAAAACCAAGGTAGTAGCAAATGACAATCCTGACCCAGTAAGCCTAAGGATATATAGACCTATGGCAAAGGTATATATGAAAGTACCAAACAAAGAGATGAACTTCCCTAAGGAAAATAGTATTAGATTTGAAAGTTCCCTGTTACAGATTGATTTATTTAGATATTTTTTTAAAATAGTCATATTAAAACCTCCTATCCTTTAATCCCATTATAGATAGTAGGCTTCAGACCATATCAATAGCAATATTTTAATTTTTTTCGTTATAAATTAATAAAAGATAGGGTTAACCCTACCTTTATCTCTTTCCGTAAAATCCATAGGAATATACTTTTTCATCTTCACTAAAATAGTTTTCAAACTTACCACCTTTATTTAAAACACCGGATACTCTTTCATCAATTAATCTGTATTTAAGGTTCTTTATTTCTTCTTTTACATTTTCAAGAATAAAATTTTTCCTATATTTGTGATTCATCCAGCTGTTCACACTGAATTTAGCAAATAGAATATATCCTCCTAGTAAAAATGCATCGTCCTTTACAAGCCTATCTACAAGCCCTAATAAAAACTCTTCATTTTCAAAGCTATAGTTACTTGTTCCTGTATAATCTAAGAGCATGTCAATTGATTTATCCTTTATTGGTATATCCAAGAAATCAGAGCATATAAAAATAACTTTTTTTCTGACACTCTGCTTTTTCAAGCATAGCTTTTAAGAATCTGTGTCTCTCAATGTCATGGTCAACTGCTATATATAGTGAGTCTTCTGGCAAGTCATTATAAATTTGTCTTAACAAAAATCCAGACCCCGACCCCAAATCTAATATTTTTTTTCCTCTCAGTTCTTCAAAGTTCAACCTTTTATATGCCCAATCCAAGCCTTTATAAACATTATCAAGATATTTGGGATCAGTTTCATTTAAATACTCTGCTATATACGACTTTCTATCGTTATAATCTAGGTTTTCTTCATAATCATCTATATTATTTTTACCAATTAAAATACCGTCATCTATTATGTGTTCATTATCACATTTACATCTTAGAATTCCGTTTATTATCTGATTATTGGCTATATGGCCTTCATATAATGTCAAGTCACTACCACACCTTAAACACTTGAAAAGATTTAAAGCACTTATATCTACACCTATAGTAAAGTTTTCTTGCTCTTTCTTTGATGAAAGTCTATCTATCTTATCTTCTAATTTTAACTTAGCATTCTGCAACTTCTCAATTTTCTTATTTATTTTTTTGTGTTTGGATATGAAAAATTGTCTGTAGCATTCAACTTCTTGATATGCCGTTAGCTTGCCAAGTCTCTTGAATAGAAAAATTGACTTTATTTCGTTTAAAGTAAACTCCATATCCTTTAAACTCAGAATATCCTCTAAATCTCGTTGACATACTTCATCAAAATCGTAATGTCCACCGATTTTTTCAGGTATGACTAGTCCCAATTCCATATAATGCCTTATAGTATCAATGCTTACTTTGTTTTCAGATGCAAATTTTCCTATTTTCATTATATCCCCCATATTCAAAGGTCTAGTTTAATTCTATTATAACAATTTTCCCAGATTATGTGAAAAATATTTTGAAACTTAGTTATTCTATTACAGCTTCTATTCTCAAGCAATTTTCAAAAATCATATAAAAATTAGTCCCCAAATGGTTATACCATAAAAAAAATTTGATAATGGATTTTCTCATTCCTGCACCTCAAATCCATGTCCCTACCACGAACTGTTTGTATCAAATTATATTAATTTACTTTTGAATATCCTTCCTTTTTCCAATAAGGAGATTGTAAATAATCTCCTGACGAATATTCATATTATTCAAAATAGATGAAATAATATTTGCATATATCTTAACAAATGTTATAATGTATAACAAGATGTTATTCATTGTGATTTGTTTTTCCTAAAATGTCATGGACATAACTCCACTATCGTCAAAATATATAAATATTGATTAGACATATTCTTTAAGAAAAAATACTAATCCAACTATCTAAAGGAGAGATATTAATGATTATTTTGAAAAATTGTAGACTTGTCAAAGAGCTGACGGAAGGTTTTGAGAAAAAATTAGCAGATTTACTTATCAAAGGTGAGATGATTTCTGATATTCAAGAGCCAGGATTCAATTTTGAGCATCCTGAAGCTACTATCCTTGACCTGAAAGGGAAAACGTTACTTCCAGGTCTAATTGATTTACATGTTCATTTTGATGACACTGCTGGCGATGTTTTGGAAGAAAATATGAATAATGATGCCTTTAGAGTACTTCAAGCCGTTAAGTTTGCTCAACAAACTTTAAATGCTGGCTTTACAACAATTCGTGATGTTGGGGCGCGAAATAGAGTAAATATCGATCTTAGAAATGCTATTAATCAAGGTTATATCAAAGGTCCTAGAATCCATGCCTGTGGTCATATGATCACTCCAACAGAAGCTGGAAATGAGTTTTTTGGTGGTATGTACAACGAAGCCGATGGCGTAGATGAAGTGAGAAAAGCTACTAGACAAGAAATCGCAGCAGGTGCAGACTTTGTAAAATATATGGGAACAGGTGCCATGATGAACCCTGGAGGAGAACCACGTACTTGTATTTATGAAATGGATGAACTTAAAGAGCTGGTAAAAATTGCAAAAGCTCATGGTAAATATGTTGCTGGTCATAATCATGCAGCTGAAGCTATAAAAAGAGCAATTATAGCAGGGGTAAGAACGATTGAACATGGCTCTTTAGTAGATGATGAGTCCATTGAATTATTGAAAAAGGAAGAAAGCTATTTAGTCCCTACATTAACGGTTACAAAGGCTCTTGCTGAAAAGACAAAAGGTAACGCTTCTTTTATGGGTGAAAAGGCCAACCGAATTATTAAAGAGTCTTGTAAGCAATTAAAAAAGGCATATAAAGAAGGTTTGAAATTAGGCTTCGGAACAGATCAAGGAACCTGTAATAGCTTTCATGGCGACAATGCTAACGAGTTTATTTATAGATATGAGATGCTTGACATGAATCCAATTGACATCATTGTTCAAGCAACAAAATATAGTGCAGAAATTATTGGTCTAGAGGCGTTAATTGGAACAATAAAAATAGGAAAGTGTGCTGACTTGGTTGTCATTGATGGAAATCCAACAAAAGATATTAAATTGATGAAATCAGGTGTTGTTCATGTTATCCATAAGGGGGAGATAATTAGATAAAACAATTTCTAAATTTTTCATTTGCTTTTAAAGAAAAAATGAAAGGTGGAATTTTCTGTGAAGAAAAATAATAAACTTACCATTTACAAGGAGCTTTTTTGGCCAACGATTATAATCACGGTAATAATTTCTTTGATTTTCGTTTTATTTCCAGATCAATCAAACAATGTCTTAAATAAAACACTTGGCTTTATGACTGGACCATTGGGCTGGTTGTGGTTGATTTTTACCTTCGCGGTCTTTATTTTTGCTATGTGGTTGTCATTTTCAAAGGTTGGAAATGTAAAGTTGGGAAATGAAAATGATACACCCGACTTTAAAACTGGAACTTGGCTGGGAATGATTTTCACAGGAGCTACAGGTAGTTCCATTATGTATTGGGGAACAATCGAATGGGCATTTTATTATAATGGTGGAAGCACACCATGGGGAGCAGCGCCGGGATCCTGGGAAGCAGCTGAATGGGCAACTTCTTATGCAATGTTCCATGAGGGGCTTTCCGCATGGGCATTATATGCAGTAGCTGCCGCTGCAGTAGGTTATGTGTATTTTGTTCGCAAAAAGTCTGTACTACGTATTAGTGAAGCGTGCAGATGTGTATTAGGTGATCGCGTTGATGGTTTGATTGGAAAATTCATAGATATCAGTTTTATATTCGCAATTATTGCAGGAACTGCAACATCAATCGGATTTGGAACTCCAATAATTTCAGGCGCCATCAGTAAGATGACTGGAATACCTTTTTCCTTTAAAGTTAATGCATTTTCTATAATGCTATCAACTATAGTTGTGGCAATAACTTTATGGATTGGTATGGAGAAAGGTATGAAATTTTTGAGTAATCTAAACGTTTACCTTTTATACTTTGTTCTTGGATTTATATTTATCGTAGGTCCTACAGCATTCATCCTTAATCACTTTTCGAGTACTCTAGGCCATATGTTTCAGAATTTTATTCGTATGAGTTTTTGGACAGACGCAGTTGGGAAAAGTAGTTTCCCACAATGGTGGACAATTTTTTACTGGGCATGGTGGATTGGTTATGCTCCTTCAATGGGCATATTCCTAGCACAAATTTCAAAGGGAAGAACAATAAAAGAGTTAGTGCTTGGTGTAACATTAACAGGAACAATTGGTTGTTGGTTAATCTATGGTGTGTTAAGTAATTACGCAATTAACTTGGACATATCGGGAACGATTGCTGTATCTGACATGATTATTAACGGAGAACCAGGTGCAGTAATTGCTGAGATTATTTATGCGTTGCCATTTGGTTCTTTCATTTTACCTCTATTTGCTTTCACTGCTTTTATTTATCAGGCTACTACTACAAATGCAGTTGCATATAGTCTTGCATCAGTTACTACAAAAGTATTGCCAAATGGTGTTGAACCAGAAAAATGGAATCGTGTATTCTGGGTATTCTTGTTAAGCACACTAGCAACTTCACTGATGTACTTAGGTGGGCTTAAGCCCCTTCAAACTGCAGCAGTAGTAACGGCTTTTCCACTAATGATTGTATTAAGTATCTTATATATTGGGTTGGTCAAGAATCTTAAGGAGGATGGATTAATCGATAGTAAAAAAATCATCTCCCCAGGTGCAGTTAAAAACTAAATATATATTTGTTTGGTTACAGTCAATTTTTCGCATCAAATATTATTCAGAGCTATGTTTAGTGTAAAATATTCATAGCTCTATTTATAAAAGGAGATGAGGTCATGGGCATTTCTAATAATAAGAAAGCAGCTATTGATTTTAAACTATTTTGGCCGACAATCATTGTAACACTTATAACGTGTACAATTTTTGTATTATTTCCAGAACAATCACTTAGTACACTAAATACTATCTTAAGTTTTTTAACCGGCCCTCTCGGATGGAGTTACCTATGGTTCTGCTTTATAATTTTTTTGCTAGTAGTTTATCTTTCTTTTTCCAAGTTTGGTAAGATTAAACTTGGAAACAAAGATGACAAACCTGAATTTTCTACTGCTACTTGGCTTGGATTGATTTTTACAGCAAGTACAGGATCATCAATACTTTATTGGGGCAGTATTGAGTGGGCATACTATTTCAATGGTGGAAGCACTCCATTGGGTGTACCTCCTGGATCTTGGGAAGCTTCAGAATGGGCCTTGGCTTATGGAATGTTTCACGAAGGGTTGTCTGCATGGTCTCTTTATGCATTAGCAGCCGTAGCGATTGGATATGTATATCATGTAAGAAAACGACCTGTTCTACGAATTAGCGAAGCCTGTAGATGTGTATTAGGAGACAGGGCAGATGGTATCCTAGGAAAAGTAATTGACATCTGTTTTATTGTTGGTATCATTGCCGGTACTGCCACATCAATGGGGTTTGGTACACCGATGATAGCAGCTGGGTTTTCTAAGCTGTTTGGATTAGAACATACCTTTGAACTTGACTTGATAATCGTTGGAATTTGGACCGTTATTATTTCCATTTCACTATATAGTGGGCTTGAAAGAGGTTTAAAATATCTAAGTAATGTCAATATCTATTTGTTATATTTCATCATTGGCTTTATTTTTGTTGCTGGTCCTACAGCTTTTATTTTAAATCACTTTTCTAGCGCCTTTGGTCATATGTTTCAGAATTTTATTCGTATGAGTTTTTGGACAGATGCAGTAGAGAATAGTGGATTTCCACAAAACTGGACAATCTTCTACTGGGCATGGTGGATTGTATATGCTCCACAGATGGGTATATTTCTAGCCAAGATTTCCAAAGGTCGTACTGTTAAAGAGCTTTTACTTGGTGCAACTTTAGGTGGTTCTATTGGATGCTGGTTGATTTATGGTGCTTTAAGTAGTTATGGTATTTATTTAGATATAAACAACATCATCCCAGTTTCTGAGATGATTCATAATGGAAAGCCAGCTGAAGCCATAGCAGAGATTATCTATGCACTGCCACTTGGTGGATTTGGATTGCTGTTATTCTCTATTACAGCATTAACCTATACTGCAACGACATCAAATGCAGTTGCTTATAGTTTAGCTGCAGTTACTACTAAACAGCTTCCCGATGGAACACATCCAGCACGATGGAACAGAATATTTTGGGTGCTTTTGCTAAGTGGCTTAGCGACATCTCTAATGTATCTAGGTGGATTAAAACCTTTACAGACAGCTTCTGTTGTAACTGCTTTACCTCTGATGTTTATTCTCGGCTTGTTGTACTATTGCTTCATAAAAAATTTATATGAAGATGGGCTGATGACCAAAGAAATTATAATATCTCCTGGAGCAGTAAAACAACTTAAATAACAATTCAGAACATCGTATCCAATATCTTCAAGTCAGATTTTTCATAAAAAATGACTGTAGATACAAAAAGGGGCTGTCTCATAAAGGAATCTTATGAGTACAGCCCCGGGGTGTTTCAGAATGAATGAAGTTCAAGGTTTTTAAATTTCAGCGGTTTGGCTAGTACTAATGTACGTGCCAAGTCGCTGAAATTTTAAATAACGCAGAAATTCGTCATTCTGAGACACCCCCTTTTAACTTTCTTAAGAGGACTACTAACTTAGATGCAAAAGTTGATTTTAAAAAGGGAATACTGTATCATGTAATTAGAATTCAAAGACTTTGCTATAACTGATGGTATAATAGATTATTTGGATAATTTCCATATGAAAGGAAGACCATTTTTATGGAGGACAAAGATATTAAATTATTAACAGAAATATGCTATTTATATTACAATTGCGATTTAACAATGGCTAAAATTGCAAAACAATTGAATATGACTCGTCAAAATGTTTCAAAATTTATTAAGAAAGCAAAAGATGATAATTTCGTTCAGATTTATATTAATAGTCCGATTACAGAATCTGTAGAGTTAGAGTATGAACTTAAAGAAGTCTATGGACTAAAAGATGTAATTGTTATAAAAAATCAAGAATTTTCTCAGGATCATCTAGAAGAAAATCTTGGATTTGCTGCAGCAAATTATATCAAAAAAATTCTTAAGCCACAGTTGAATATTGGGATAGATTCTAGCCCAGTTTTAAAACATATGTCTGAAATATTCAGTAGAATGAGTTATTTGCCATTAGAAGACATAAATCTTATTCAGATTAGAGGAAGTGTCAACGGAATCTCTTATACTGGATCTTCAGGATACGTCATAGGAACCTTAGCAAAAGTTATCAAAGCTAATGAAATTTATCTCTACGCACCATGTATCGTAAAAAACTTAGAAATTAAAAATATCTGTCTAAGCGAGCCTAATATCAAAGACACCTTAAATTACTATGAAGATTTGGATATAGCCTTTGTTGGTATCAACGAGATTGATGAACTGAATGATTTGACAGAGCCCTTAAGTATTTCAGCACAAGAACTAGAGTCAATCCATCAGTCAAATTCAGTAGGTTCTATTTGCTTTAACTACTACAATGATCGAGGCTATTTTTTTGACCATCCTCTGAAAGATCGAATAATTGGTATCAACAGTGATGAACTAAAGAAAACAAAAAATGTTGTCGTTATATCAGGTGGAGAAAAAAAGCGCCCTGCCATTTTAGGTGCTTTAAAATCTGGAGTAGTAGATTCTCTTATAACAGATAAAAATACAGCAAAATATGTTTTAAGTAAAAAATAGTAAGATAAAATACATATGAATACAAATTCGAAATATTGAATCCTTCATTTTAAACCGGATTTGCCTCCACGAGATAAATTCAAATAAAATAATAGGCAGTAATTGGCTATCTGTGTGATACAGATAGCCAATTATTCTACTATAGAATCAACTTATATTCATGATGTAGGTACTTACTCAAATATAATTTAGCTGCTTTACTTGCAGTCCTCAAATCAGCTACAATGCTAGCAAATCATTACATATACCACTCATATTGCTATTTTCTAAACAACATACATCTGGCTAGATGTTGTCTACACCTCCATTTATTTTGTTAAAAAGTCGACTCATTGATTCTACTTTACATTTTTTTATTGACTTTTTGGTCGGCTAAAAATATACTTTAGATAGAAAGTAGTTATGCATAACTCAGATCATTTAATTTTATATAAAAAGTTGTAGTAAGGAAGGTGATGCAGTGCCTAAAATAGTTGATAAAGAAGAAAGAAGAAGAGAAATCTGCCTTGCAGCTATTGATCTATTTTCCCAAAAGGGATATGAAAAAGTAACAATAAAGGAAATTGCTGAAGCTTCAGGTATAGGTAAAGGGACTGTATATGAATACTTTGAATCCAAGGAAGACATATTACTTAAATCTACTAAGCAATTCTTTGTTGAAATTATTGATAATGAATTTATAAAAAATATTGACTTTACTAATCCTATAGAAGGAATAGAAGTCTTTGCAAGGGAGACAGTAAAGGTCTTCAAAGAAAACCACAGTGATTTAATCTTAGCCTACTTCGAACTATTGTTAGTGAATCTAAGAAATGTATCTAATAAAGAGATGCTTAATGATTTAAAAGATATATTTTTTCAGTATAGAACTTTATTGGAGAACGTTATGGATGAAGGAAAAGCCAAAGGAATGATCCCTTCACATGTAGATACTAAAAGATTAGCTATATCTCTATTTGCCTATTTAGATGGACTCATGCTCCACTGTTGGATTAATAATGCCCTTGGTGAAGATGATGATTTTGAAAAAATTAATGAATCCTTTATGAATATATTTTTAAAGGGTCTAAAAAAATAAATTATTTTTTTAATTTTAATTTGACCGTACGTTCGGTCATAAACCGTTAAATTTTTGGAGGTGCTTATAAGTGAAAGCAAAAAAAATAATACTTCTATTTTCTGTTTTAGTCACTATTATCGTTTCAGGCTGTACCCATGAAGAAGTTGCTAAACCCAATTATACTGATGTAACTGTACATGAATCCAATATAGAAAGAATTGAAGATATAAGGAGGTTTAGTGGAAAAGTTGAAAGTAAAGATGAAATAGATGTTTATCCTAAGACTGCTGGAAAAGTAGTTAGAGTTAATTATAAACTAGGAAGCAAAGTTAAAAAGGGAGATATACTCTTTGAGATCGATGAAGAAGATTTTAAAAGAGAAGTTAATGTTCTGGAAAAACAACTGCTGCAGTCAAAAGCATCTTTTGACCAAGAATATAGAATTAGAAAATCAACCTATGAACAAGCCAAGATAGCCTATGAAACTTTAGAAAAGGAGTTTAAAAATTACGAAATCCTCCATAATGAGGGAGGAATATCGAATCAAAACTTTCTAAACATTAAAGACTCCTATAAAAATGCAAGAATAAAATATAAAGAGGCGAAGAGAAGTTTCAATATTGTATCTGGAAACCTTAAAGGCGAAGTTAGTGAAGGTCTAGCCTCTGTAAATACTTTAAAATCACAAATTGAAAATATGAGAAAAAGCATGTTGGATCTTAAGGTCGAAAGTCCTATAGATGGAATGGTTTCTATAGTCAATGTTAATACTGGAGAAAGATATAGTCTCGAAGAGCCTGCATTCGTTATATCCAATAATGACTCTATGGAAATCAGCGTAAGTGTACCCGAGCATATAGTCAATCAAATAGAAACTGGTAAAAAAGTAAGCATATATGTAGATTCTATCAAAGAAACTATCACAGGCATTATAGATGGAGTTAGTCCGATGGCCCATTCCTTTAGCGGTACTTATCCTGTAAAAGTAGCCTTCCAAAACAACTTAAAGGTTAAATCAGGAATGTTTGCTAAGGTATATATCCCTATTGATGAAAAGAAAGGTTTAATAATTCCCAGAAAATCTATCGTTAAAGAGGAAGGAAGAACTTATGTGTATATAGTATCTCCTGAAATGAAAGCTATTAAGTCCTTTGTAGAGATGGGTATAGATGACGGTATTAACGTAGAAATACTTTCAGGAATTAGTAATGGTGATTTGGTAGTAACTAGAGGTATGGAGTATTTAGAAGATAACGATACGGTTGAAATAGTTAGGGATTGGGAGTGATTATAAATGAGTCTGAATAATGAAAAAAGGATACCTGAGCTTGAAGCTCCCCTTAATTTTCTGGGTAAATGGTCTTCCTGGTTCGTTGACAGGTATAGAGTTACATACCTTATAATGGGAGCTATCCTAATATGGGGTGTGGCAGGTTTCCTTACTCTCCCCGTAGAGTCTAATCCAGAAGTTAAAGTGCCTATTGTTCAAATCAATACACTATATGTGGGAGCTTCACCAGCGGAGATTGAAAATTTAATAACTGATAAGATAGAGGAAGAATTAGAAAATATAAAAAATGTTAAGAAAATAACCTCTTCTTCTAGTCTCGGTTATTCCCTTGTAAACGTGGAATTTGAAAGCAAGGTTGATATAGATAATAAGTCCAGAGAGGTCAAGGATAAAATCAATGGAATAAGGGAAAAACTCCCCAATGATGCAGAAAAGCCTTCTATCATCAGCATAAAAACCGGTGATAGTCCTGTTATGGTTCTATCTGTAAGGGGACCCTTTGATGAACAAATTCTCGAAGGCTATGCTAAAGAGATTAAGGAAAATCTTAAATCCATAAATGGAATAGGTGAAATAGATATTTTAGGCGGCAGAGAAAGGGAAATACAGATAAGACTTGACCCAGAGAAGCTTGCCGCTTATGGTGTTAGTCTTTATGAGGTGAAAGAAGCTATTTCTTCAGAAAACATAAGTTTTCCCGGCGGAAATATGGATTTTGATGATAAGTCCTATAATATAAGAACCATGGGAAGATATGAAGATGTTGAAGATATTGGATATACAATCATAAGAAGCTCTGATAAAGGTGATTTGCTGCTAAGGGATATCTCAGAAATCAGAGATAGTTTTGAAAATAGAGAAATGTATATACGAAAGGCTTTTAAAGAAAATAATGGCTACTCTACAGAGAACGCAGTTATAATCTCCATAAAGAAAAAGAACTCAGCCCATATAGTAAAACTCTGTAATAAGATAGAAAAACGCCTTAAAGGATATAATTATGAAAAATCAGGTATTTCTGTAGAGGTATCTTCTAATATGTCTGAATTTGTGGATGATCAAGTAGGCCTAATCTTTAGCAGTGCTGTTTCAGGATTCTTTCTAGTAATAATTGTATTGTTTCTTTTTATAGGTTTTAACGAGGCTTTGATTGTATCAATCGTCATACCCCTCGCCATATTTACTACTTTAGGCCTTTTTAATGTGGTAGGCTTCAGTATTAACAATATAACTATATTCTCAATATTGCTTGCTGTAGGTATGTTAGTGGACAATGGAATTGTTATTATGGAAAACATCGTAAGATTAAAGGAAGAAGGAGTAAGTTCTAAAGAGGCTTCTATAGCAGCTACTAACCAAGTGGCTCCAGCTGTAATGTCCTCTACCCTTACTACTATAGCTGCCTTTGCACCTTTAGCATTGGTCAATGGTATGATGGGTGACTTTATACGACCTACGCCTATTACTGTTATTCTAGCCCTTAGTGCTTCCTTTTTCATTGCTATCACAATAAACCCTGCAATAAGCTCTATATTTCTTAAGGATAGAAAAAAACATAGAGAAAACAAGGTTCTATCAAAAATTCTTAATGATAAAACAAAGAAATATTTTTCTATTATATTTATATTTGTACTCTCAGTTCTTGCTTTTAAAAATGATGATCTTGAAGGTATGAGAAAGTACGGTTTATTATCTTTAATTGCAGCAATTGGATTTTCCTATGCTATGTATAGAAAACAGTTTAAAAGTAGAGAAAAACTATCGAAAAAACTCATAGATAAATACTCTCGTTTTTTGATTTGGATAATGGAAAGTAGAAAAAGAAAGAAAAGGTTGATTATATATATGGTAATAGCTTTTCTCTTGTCCCTATCCTTAGTAGGAGTAGGTATTCTAAAGGTGGAAATGACTAGAGAGATAGATATGAAGCTCTTGTATATTGATATAGAAACCCCAAGTTCTCAAAGTTTAGAGGAGACCTTGATGGCAGCCACAAAGATAGAAGATCAGATTAAAGATTTAAAGGAATTAGATGATTATGTAACTTATGTAGGCGGTTATGGCATAGATATATGGCAGCCCCATAATAGCGAAACAGTAGCTAATAAAAATCAAGCTAGAATAGCCTTAAGGTTTGTACCAAAAACAAATAGGGATAGAACTAGTATGGAAATAGCAGATTATTTTAGAAAAACTATAAATGGTATTCCTGGAGCTAAAATTACCATAACAGAAATAGAAGATGCTCCTCCTGTGGGCGCACCCGTAGACATAAGAATCATTGGAAAAGATATTAATAAAACTCGAAAAATTGCAAATGGCTTCAAAAAAATACTTAAAGGTATTAATGGAACTGAAGACGTGGAAACTTCCCTTGGTACAGGAGTGTCTCAACTTGTAGTCAAAGTGGATAGGGATAAGGCAAGTAGATTAGGCCTAAGAACCCGTGATATAGCCTATATTGTTAGATATTATAGCTCAGATATGGATGTAACTAAGTATATGGATGATGGAGAAGAGTTTGATGTGGTTATTAAAAGGACAGACGATAGTTTAAATAATATAAATGATATGAAAAGCATATACTTTTTGAATTCTAAGGGTGAGGCCATACCATTTAGTGAAATAGCAATCTTAGAGGAAGTAGAAGGTATAAAATCCATAGAACATGAAAATTCTAAAAGATTTGCTAAGGTGTATTCAAATCTTAAGGAAGGTTATGTGGGAGCCGAAGTCCTTAAGGCATTCGAAAAAAAATTAAGGATTATGATATTCCTTCAGGTATAGACATAAGATTTGGAGGTGAAGCTGAAACTTTAAATGACACCTTCACAGAAATGATGATAAATATGGTTATAGCGGTTATTTTAGTATATACAATCCTTGTTGTTCAGTTTAATTCTCTAATACAGCCTATGATAATTCTTCTTACTGTCCCTATGGCTTTAATAGGTGTGATGCCCGGATTGCTTATTACAGGTAACAATTTTGACTTCTTCGCCTTCGTAGGTCTTGTATCATTAGTTGGTATAGCTGTTAATGATGCCATAGTTTTAATAGATTATATTAATTATTTGAGAAGTCATGGCCAATCTTTAGAGGATGCAATTATAACTACAGGAAAAACAAGGTTTATGCCTGTTATGGCTACTACATTGACTACCATAGGAGGAATTCTACCTATAACTATAAATAGACCATTTTTTCAATCTATGGGTGTTGCCATAATATCGGGTCTCATGATAGCAACTATTCTTACCCTGGTTATTGTTCCAGTAGTTTATTCTATGTTTGAAGATAGAAAGAGTAAAGTGAAGGGTATTTCTTAAATATTGGCGTCTATAAATTATAGATGTATTGTTATTAGCATCTAATTAATGAGCATACGTCTATGAAAATTCCAAAATGCTATTATTTAGGAGGGTTTTAGTTGAATGATAGAGACATGACACTTATGATAGAACTAATGATAACGCTATGTGAGATTGAAAAGAAGCTTGAAGACTTTGATGATGAAGTTAATTGTGAAATATATAATTTTAATGAGTCATTAGGCAATCCATGAATAAACAATACTCTAATGATTACCACTCTATAAATACACATAAAAAATACTAAAAAATTTTTCAAATATAACATGTCCTAAAGCCAGCAAAACAACTGACCTTAGGACATTGGCTTTCATATACTATAAAAATCACTAAGTAACTACCTCTAATCATTTCATTTGATACTATTGCTCTCCTATATAAGTCCTCCCAAAGTACCAGTGTCCAAGAGTAGTTCTTTGTAGACCTTTAACTTTTTCCTTTACCAATTTTTCATCTGAATAATAATAAATTGGCATCACTACCATTTCATCCATGAGCATCTTCTCTGCTTTATAAAGAGAGTGAAATCTTTCTTGCCCTGATTTTAGTTGCAAATCTTCTATAAGCTTATCATATTTTTCATTTTTCCATTGTCCATAGTTGATTTCTGAATCTGAAGTCCACATATCAAGGAAGGTCATAGGGTCTCCATAGTCTGCTACCCAACCCCCTTTACCTATTCCAAAATCGCCTTTATACATTCTATTCATCAAGTTGCTAAATCTAGCTTCAGTTAATTCTACATCAATATTGAGGTTTTCTTTCCACATTTTTTGAATAGTTTCTGCTATGTCTCTATGCATTGAATAAGCGTTAAAAAGTATTTCGATTTTTGGAAAGCCTTCACCATTTGGGTAGCCAGCTTTCGTAAGCAAATCCCTCGCTTCTTCTAATACATTATCATCAAAACCAATACCGTAATCACCTGCGGCCTTTCTAAAATCATGGCCATCGGTATCTATAAATCCAGTTGGAACAATGCCAGTAGCAACTTTCCCTCTTTTTTTTGTAACTGTTTCCACTATAGTCTTCCTATCAATTGCTAGTGAAAGAGCTCTTCTGACATAAGCGTTATTAAAGGGTTCCTTTTTAACATTAAAGACATAGTAATAAGCCCCGGGATATATAAATGACTTAAAACCTGGATTCTCAGCTTGAAGTCTTGATATTTCACTTACAGGAACATGATTCTGTATATCTAATTCACCAGAACCATATAAATCTAAAGCAGTAGCTTCATCTTCTATAATAGGTATCTCTATTTTACTTAGCTTCACATTGTCACAATCCCAGTAATAATTATTTTTAACAAGAACCATTTTATCAGAGCCAATATATTCATATAACTTAAAAGGTCCATTAGAAACAGCAAGTTCTGGATCTAAAGACCATACTTCAAGTGCTTGTTCTACAATATCTCTCCTTGTAGGCATAAAGGCAATATGTGAAGTCAAACTCAAAAAATGTGAAGTTGGATTAGATAGTTCAACCCTTAAAGTTTTATTATCTACAGCCTTTATGTAAACATCATCAACAGACCCTTCTCCTTGGTTATATTCTTCAGCTCCCTTTATGCAATAAAATAGAGAAGCATACGCAGAGTAAAACTTCGAATCTGGTTTCAATGCTCTCTTCCATGAATATTCAAAATCATAAGCAGTAACGGCTCTTCCATCTGACCACTTTGCATCTCTTAAATGGAAAATATATGTAAGTTTATCATCTTTTATTTCATAACTTTCTGCCATGGCTACCTGTGATTTACCGTCAATTTCTCTCATCAAACCTTCAAACATATTATTTATTATATGCGCTTCAACGTCAGAGTAATGTCGTGCTTGTGGATCTATATCGTCGGGATTATAATTCATCTCAAAAACTAAAGTTTGATCGGTATTTTCATTAACCTTTACCCCTTTTTCCGTTTCCCCCTGATATGCTATTGAAATACTTGTGAACGATGTAGTTAAAAATGTTGTTATTAACACTATCGACAAGATTTTTCTCAACAATTTAATTCCCCCCTTATTAGTGGCTTTCTTCATCACTTAACTATAGAGAGTTCCAAGTAAATCTTAATTTATACATATTAAAACATCCGATGCTTCTAGGGATTTTTAATGTGTATAAATTAAAGTTTTGACTGGAATCTCTGTATTCGTTTTGTTTATAGTAAAATAACTTCTAAACTAAGCAACGAGATTGCGCACTACCATTCTACCATAATTTTATTTTCATGGATATATTTATACAAGAGAATTACTATATAAACCCTATATACATTATAAAACAAAAATCATAAGTAGTTTGAATTGAGAGGTAATTGCATAATTATAACTTGGTAGAATTGAATATGCGAATATCATCATTAATTTAATTATTTAAAACAGAGCATATTTTGGTGGTATAGCTTTAGGGTTTTTAAGACTATATATAGTAGAAAGTTTTTTTAATGGTAATTATTCAATTTGCTCATTTAATAAAAATATTCATTGATACATCTAGTACTGCATAAATTGCCAATGCGATCCATAGAAGAATAATTGTCCAATACCATATAGGGTTTTCATTTCTACTAATAGGCTCGACCAGATAAGTATAACCCGATCTCATGTCACCTATAGCCCAATGCAAGTAAAGCAGCGCCCAAATCCACATCCAATTCATATATAATCCAGTTATCACAAGTCCGAATCCAATTAAAGTTCTCCATTTAAAGCCATCTATAGTTTTAATAACCTTACTTCTTGTTGATCCCATACTATCCACAGTTCTATTTTGATTTACACTATTAGTAGGTGTTGCCTTTGGAACCTGTGGTATTCTAGGAACCTTTTTATTTTTCTTCTGCCATTTATGAAATTCGACATCAAATCTCCAGGTTCCCTCTTCTAACTCCTTCGGCGTCATGTTAGTCGGAGTGAAGACCCCATGAGTACAATCGTATTTTGACCAATCCTTTGTGATTATTCGACCTTCCTTTTCCATCTGTCTATAAATAGGAGTTCCAGGAAATGGTGTCATTATAACCCCATGACATTCGTCAACCCCAACATCCTTAGCATATTCCAAGGTTCTCTGAAATATATCCTTTGTATGGGCATCAAATCCAAATAGAAAACTTGCATCTAATTCAATACCTTTATCTTGGAGCTTTTTAACATACTTTTTTACATTATCTACATCTATGAATCCCTTTCCCACGGATTCCAGGGCTTCTTTAGAAGGTGTCTCAATCCCAATTAACATATACTTCAATCCACTCCGAACAGCCCAGTCAAGCAACTCATCATCTTCTGCTATCATAATAGTCGCCTCACCCATCCATTGAATGTGTAAAGGTTCTATTGCTTTAAAAAGCTCAATGGCATACTCTCTATCGGCAATAAGATTGTCTGCATGAAGTTCAATCAGCTTAGCTCCAGAGTGCTTTATTTCTGCTACGATATGCTCAATAGGTCTAAATCGGCAGCTCTTAAAAAAGGGATTTACAACACAGTATCTACAACCATGGTTACATCCACGACCTACTACAACTGACCATACGTTACTATACCATCCCATGTCTACAATATTGGTTGGGTAAGGATTTAACTTTGATAAATCGAAGGGTTCCTCTTGCTTATACCTCTTTTTAAGCCTATTATTTTGAACATCTTCAAGGAGTTCTTCCCAAACTCCTTCTGCTTCACCTATAATTATTGTATCGGCATGTAGTAAAGCCTCTTCAGGCAGAAAAGTAGGATGAAGTCCTCCAAGTACAACAATTTTTCCCTTTTTCCTAAACTTATCTGCAATAACATAGCCACGAATGGCATCTGGCGTGGACATAAAGATACCTATAACTTCAGATTTTGTCCCAAAATTAACCTTCATACCAACGGTCTCATCTATTAATTCTACTTGAATTTCTGGGGGCGTCGTCGCTGCAACGGAAAAAATATTTTGAGGTGGTCCACCCATGCTTGCTTTATAATGTTTAAACTCAGACTCTGCCGAGGCTTTTATTAGACTGACTTGCACCCTACCACTCCTTTTATTAAATTATTTAATATTAGTATAAACCTTTGGGCTACTCCAATGTCAATATATTTTTAAATATGGAAAACAGTGTTGACCTTGGAGTAAGACTAATGATTATACTAAAAGAAAGTTTTCTATACAAGTTTGATCAGTTGACTTTTTAAAACACATAGGGACTATCCACAATTTTAAAAGACTTACAATTTCCTATGTGTTATAAGATAACTTAGAAAAGGATGTGTTTGACATGAATCGCAATGTTATTAAAGTAATTTTTTTATTATTGGCTACAATGATAGTCTTTTCCGGATGCACTAAAAAAGTAGTAGATAGCAAAACGGTAGAAGATACCGATAGATTTACTTTAGAAAAATATGTAGAAATTTTGCCCTTCGATGTAAATGATTTAAATAAAAAGCAGATGGAAGAACCCTTTCTAAATATGATTAAAGCTAAGTTTAGAAATGGAAATGAAAATGTTGCTAAATATGCAGAAGAAGTGGAATCCATCATCAAACCCTATTGGTTTAGTGATGAATTAAAGAAAAAATATATTGATAAAAGCCTGCTCAATGGTGATATTCAATTCTTTTTAAATTTGCATGACAAGGAAAAGCTTAAGGTATTAATAGATAAGCTAGATAATATCTCCCCATCAATGTCTGTAGAAACCTACTTTAAAAATATCGGATCATACTACAAAACATATTTTCAGGCAATGGAGAATGCTATTTCGATTTATAAAAAGGAAATAGAGGAAAGTAAAATTCAATTAGCTGAAATGGATGGTGATGATACTATAAAAAAGTTTGACAAATTGACAGATAAACGAATATTTGATCTTAAAACCTTTTTATATTCAAGGCCATTTGTAATCAGCGATAAGGATATAAATACTATCTATTTTCTGTATGAAGATCTAGGTAATGGTAATAATAAAAAAACTATTTCAGAAATTCATAAACACACGAATAGATATTGGTACAAGGAAGAAACTCTAACTAGCTTATTGCCCTATGATACCTATAATGAAAATATCATAACCCATTTAGATAAAGATCAACAAATAGAGTTAAAAAACTTATATGAAAAAATTGTAAAAAATCAAAAGAATAAAAATGCCGTAGCCGTGATTAATGGCATAAGCAAGTTCTATAATTATTTAGGTAAATCTGTTGAGAAATATTATATTGATATACCAAAGTCCTATAGTTTAATTAATATTTTAAACAAGGAGGTAGTAAATAAATAATTTCTATGTTATCCTGAAATACTCCTCTTTTTATGATCGTTATAGAATAAATTGGCATAATTAATAGAAAATCATCTTAGATTATTCATCTATTTAATTGATAATCTTTCTTTTTTATCTCAGAAATAATCCATATAATAATTGGAAAAAAAACTTGAAATGGCATAGCATAATATGTCCATATTTCTAAAATCCATTCAAAATAGTCCATTAAACTATCATGAGCAAAATAAGATAAATTAATCATAAGTAAAGAAACAGGTACTACTATAAATCGATAGTCGTTACATCTCAACACCCTAGCAATTCCTTTGCAAGTAGCTAACAAATATATACTGCCTTTAACAAATGCTCCTATTATAAAACCTGCAGTTATTACTATTTCAATCCTATGTAAAACCATCCCAATTTCTATTCGTGTAGCACTCTTATGCGAAGGATAATATACACTTGAAGCATAATCTACTCCTAGAACCAATAGATTCATCAAAGAAATTGCAAGTATTAATATTCCCCCTATTAACAAACCTCGGGTAAAAATTCTATAGGAGGAGTTTTTAGTTTTTAAGTTAGCAAAAACTATAGTAAATACAGCTATCTGCGTAAAAGGAAATGCAAAGGTTCCAAAAGCACCACTTAAAACTGGCTTTACACCTTCATACAGCAAAGGCCGAATATTATTATTATTCATTTCAGGAAACAGAAATATTATTGTTCCAATTATAAGACCAATAAAGATGCTTTTAAAGAAATTCGACCACCTTCCTAGTACCTCCACTCCCGCCTTTACTATGTATGCACATAATATTACAATGCATATCATTGTAACTATTTTAGGAGTATCAACTAAGGAAACTGTATCAAGAAACAGATTTAAATTCATGAGTACCAATACTCCTGTATGAAAGAAAAACCAAACATATATAATAGTAATACCCTTTCCAATAGCTCTCCCGAAACAAATTTCACAAATATGAAAAAAATCCTTTTGGGCAAAAATGTAGAGTATGCGAGCATACATAAGAGCTAGAGGTAATGCTAAAAGTAACGACAAAATAATAGCCATCCAAATATCTTTTTTAGCATTTATTCCTGATGCATATATTATTGATGTTCCTATTATAAACAGAATCATAATAGCTATTCCTTGTTCGTCAGAGATAGTTTCCTTATTCATCATTTTCCTCCGAAATTTAGGTAATAAAAGAAGTTTATAATATATTCTACCCAAAATTAGCCAAATTTATATAATGTTTATTCTTTCACTTCCAGTGATATATTTTTTAAAAATATTCCATAATAAAGTTGAGGTGATAAAATGTCAAAGGTTATAAGGGCCGTTGGAATGAACAAATGCATAGGCTGCTACTCATGTATGCTAAGTTGTTCAGCGATAAATCATAAAAGTCATTCCTTAGAGAAAAGTGCTATTAAGATAAAAACCAGTGGTGGTCTTAAGGGTAGATTTACAAGCACAGTTTGTTTAGCTTGTAAGGATGAAAGAGCCTGTGTTGAAAGCTGTCCATCTGGCGCTTTAGAAGATAGATCCGGCAGAGGAGCTATTTTAAATGCTGAGAGTTGTATTGGGTGTGGAAAATGTGTATCAGCCTGTATCATAGGAGCAATTTCCTTTGATGAGGATTCTAGTAGACCCATTATCTGCAAGCATTGTGGTGTATGTACAAATTTTTGTCCCCATGAGTGCATAAGAATGGAGGAAGTAGAGGATGCTTTATAAAAATCACATAAAGGTTTTGTATATAGATTTGTCAACTGAAAAAATCAAAGTAGAGCTTAGAGAGGATTTAAAGGAGTACTTAGGAGGCGTTGGCGTCGCTTCAAAGCTTCTAGAAGAAAATATAAAATCTGATCTCCATCCTTTAAATGAAAATCAACCTATAATATTTGCAATTGGAGCTGCCTCTTCAATATTTCCTGTAATCACAAAAACTGTTGCAATGTTTTATTCTCCCCTCACAATGGAGCTAGGTGAAAGCTATGCCGGAGGAAGATTGGCTATGTCTCTACTTTTTGCTGGTTATGATGCCGTAGTTATTACTGGTAAAAGTGATAAGCCATCCTATATAACTATAAAAAGCAATGATATCGATTTCAAGGATGCTAGAGCTCTTTGGGGACTCTCTACCGACGAAACTGGCAGAATAATAAGAGAACGAGAATCCGGAAAAGGCAAGCGAAGTATACTAAGAATCGGCCCTGCCGGTGAAAATCTTTCAAGCTTTGCAAGTATATGTGTCGATACCTATAGACATTTTGGCCGCCTAGGTCTCGGCGGAATATTTGGAAGTAAAAATCTTAAGGCCGTAGTTACTATCGGAGATAATGATATCGATATTGAGAACTTCAAAGAATATTTTAAGACCTATAGTGAGGTATTTAAAAAAGTTACCGAAACAGAGTTAATGCAAAAATATCATGACCTTGGTACTGCAGTTAATGTTTCTCCAATAAACAAAATAGGTTCTTTGCCTACAAGAAACCTAACTCAAAATAGATTTGAACATGCTGAAAATATCTCAGGTGAAGAATTTGCAGCTCAAAATCTAGTAAGAAAAATGGCTTGTACTGGCTGCCCCGTGGGATGTATACATATAGGACAATTTAGAAGGGAATTTGATAAAGGTTATGAATATGAATCTATAAGTGTTGCCTATGATTATGAATTGATATTCTCCCTAGGGAGTTATCTTGGTATTGATAATACCAAGGATATACTACAGCTTATTGAAATAGTTGAACAAATGGGTTTTGATGCTATTTCAGCAGGTGTAGTTCTAGGATGGGCTACGGAGGCCTATCAAAAAAATCTAGTAAATAACAGCTATACAATAATTCCCTTAGAATACGGTAATGCCAATAATTATATTAAGGCAATCGAATATATGGCTATGGGCTGTAATGAGTTTTACAAAGTTCTATCTAAGGGCTCTGCTAAGGCATCCGAGAAATATGGCGGTCAAGATTTTGCTCTTCAATTTGCAGGCAATGAGACTCCAGGATATCATACAGGCTATGGCTCCGTAGTTGGACATACCGTTGGTGCTAGGCATTCTCACCTATGTAACGGTGGTTATTCTATAGATCAATCAATGAAAACCTTCAGCAAAAAAAAACTCATTGAATCGATTTTTATCGAAGAAAGAGAACGCTGCATGTTGAACTCCCTTATTATTTGCTTATTTGCAAGGAAGGTTTATGATAAGAAAACTATTCTACTTTGTCTGAATTCCATTGGGTATAATTTAAATGAAGATGATTTAATCTCTATATCTGATAGAATCTACAAAACTAAACTTAGAATTAAGAAAATGCTGGGCTTTGATTTGAGCAATGTACGTTTACCTAAGAGAATCTTTGAGACTCCCTCTGCCACAGGAAGTATTGAGGAGGATTTGACTTATGAGCTTATAGGTATGTATAAGGATAAAATCGAAAAATATATGAGTTAGTAGTAATATATTAAATAAAAGAGATCAACTAAGCTGATCTCTTTTATTCATAAGTCAACTAAATATTTACAATATTAGTTGGTTGTAAATTTACATAGTTCATAACATTATCAATGCATATATCTGTTTTCGCAGTTATTGCCTCTTCAGTATAAAAACCCACATGAGGTGTTAATACTACATTATCTAAGTCCAGTATTTTAGAGCCGCTTTCAGAAGTCAAATCAATATCATCAAGCCCGGCTCCATAGATTGATCTACTTTCCAAAGCTTCATAAAGTGCCTTCTGATCTACAAGCTTTGCCCTAGCTGTGTTTATAAATATTGGATTGTTTTTCATTAGGCTAATCTCTCTATGGGATATGATATTTTCCGTTGCTGGTAAAAGAGGCATATGGATCGTTATTATATCACTTTCTATAAATATTCTTTCAAAGTCCACATATTTTATCCCGTACTCTTTAGCAAGATCTTCCTTTGGAAAGGGGTCATAGGCAATTACTTCCATATGGAATCCCCTAGCTATTTGGGCCACCTTAAAGCCGATAGCGCCTAAACCAATTATTCCTAAAGTCTTTTCCGTAAGTTCTCTTCCCCTAAATCTATCCCAATTGTATTCTCCATTTTTTCTGACATCCATATCCGCCCTAGGTATTTTCCTTGAAACTGCAAGCATAAGACTTACAGCAAGTTCAGCCACTGCATTCTTTGCATATCCTGGTACATTGGTTACTATTATTCCCCTCTTCTTTGCTTCCTCTATATCTACGTAATCGTATCCAGTGGCCCATAATGATATGATTTTAAGATTAGGAAGTCTACTTAAGATATCCTTTGTTAGCTTGGTCCATCCTAGAATTATTATATCCGCATCTTTTCCCCTTTTAATAATCTCCTCATTATCCTTTGGTAATGCTTCGAATATCTCTAACGCCCCTATGCTTTCCAATCTTTCTCTTTGCTCATTGTTCATAACTATACTATCCAATACTACTATTTTCATAGACTTCACTTCCTTATTCCAAATATGGAAGGCAGTCCCCGCCTCTAGGTAAAACTCCTACTTTCCCATTAGAAGTCTTAGATAGGGCATAATCAACAGCCTCTTGTAGAGTTCTAAATCTCTGATATCCTAAAATTTCTATATCATCATCGGACAATCCACCGGTTACTATCAAAATTTTTGCCCTTTCTCTAACTCTAGCATTTGCCATAGCTATATCTGCCGCTACTAAGTCTGCCTTTTCATCCTCTAGAGGAATGTTTTTTACTACTTTCTTTGCTTGTTCATAGGTATGCTTACACCAATCTCTAAGCCTTGGATGATTATGCTCCATTCCTTCATAGCACGGTGCTACAAATATGATATATCCATCTTCTTTTACACTAAAATATGCCGATACCAGGCCCTTTTCGGCCTGCCAATAATCTATATCACATGGAGATGAGCTTACAACAACAACATCTGCAAGGCTTGGAATTTGAACGCCATATACCCTTCCAGAAAGCTTTGAACCCTCTCTATGGGCCTTTACAAAGTCTCCTGTAAAGATGTCTACCACTTCTCGCTTAGGAGTCATTACTACATTTACTATGAATCTTAGTCCTACCTTCCCAGCAACTTCCTCAATCCCCTGCCTACAAGGGTTGTTTTCTATATTGCCAAGGGGAATTTCCTTCATTAGGGCTCCCGCAATATGTGTTGCAGAGGTAGTGGCACTACCGCATATACCTGGTTGTACTATTTTAGCCCCTCCTGAAAATCCTGCATCGGAATGTGGGATAATATTTCCAAGTCCAATCATATAGTCAAACTCTAAAACCTTCTTGTTTATATGAACTGGAAAAATAATATCTCCAACCTTTATCTCCCCAAGATCTACTATCGAATCTTTGTCTGTGTAATCATGCTGATGTATCTTTATAGTTTCGTATATTTCTTTTCCTACCTTTTCTCTTACTTCCTCTTCCGTCATTACCCGATGGGTTCCAGGTGCAGTTAATATTTCAATATTTTCCTTCCTAACCCCAGCCTTCACTAGATAATTTATTAATATCGGAAGCATCTTATCAACAGGAGTTATACGGGTATTATCCTCAATCAAAATCAGTACCTTGTCCTTTGTAGATACCTGATCCTTTAATGCCTCACATCCAATAGGACTGTCTAGTCTTTCGATAAGGGCATTATTAAAATCCAATAGTGGCTCAAAGCTTTCCATCTTTCCCTCAAATAATAATGACTCACTTGGTATTTTGGCCCCTACCTTTTCTTGTCCATAAGGTACAGTAATGGTTCTCATATTTTTAGTCATTTATACACCTTCTTTTTTGTAGTTTAGTCTTTGGTTACTTTAAAAGTGTAATCTGACCGTTATCTGCGTCTAATCTTATTATGTCTCCATCTTTTATGGTTTTATAGAACTCTTCATCTACTCTGTCAACCATAGGAGTCTCCATGATTATTGCACTTGAAACTAGCACCGTTTCAGGATTCTTAATTATCATAGCCTTTGGTGCATTATCTTTCATAGCAAGTTGAAACATTCCATCGGCCTGTACTACCGAGCTTCCCTTTCCTCCTGGGAAAACAAGGATTTTTCTAGCTACACTTTTCCCTTCTAATGAATGTCCTTTTTCTATCATTATGCCTGTTTCAGGATCAAGTAAATAGAACATTATATCATCAGTCGATATTAAGACTTCTCCCTCTACAGCACCGTCAGAAATCTTATGGCAATTATATGTTATATTATTCATTATTTTACCTCCCCTTCTAATGCGGCTTTTACACATGTCTCTAAATCTCTTATTACAAAATGTATTCCTCTACGTCTTGGATAATATGCACACTTCGGAGATTCTGTAACTCCTATTTTTGCATTTAAATGCTTCCAGCATGGCTGATCTGGACAGCTATCCTCTACTATATGTCCACCTGCTTCATTTATTATCTTCAGTAGACCCATTCTATCGGCCAGTTCCTTTGTATAGCTCGATGTAAGTATCCACATTTCAACTGCTAATTTTTTACCTTCAACCATTCTTGCTATTTCCTGTACTTGGTTTAATGTAAAGTGAGGGCAGCCAAACATTGCAAAGTCAATTTTTCTGCTTCCTTCTTCAGAAATCTCATTCAGGATATTTTTAAGGTCTTCATTAGTTATCACTACTTTTCTAACTGGCTCTTTACCACCGAAGGCTTGTTCAATGGTTTGAGCCTCTGGTGTTGCTCCTACTATATGATACATTCCATAGGCTCCGGATGTATTAAGCTGTGCTCCTAGATTCATTAGAGCCTCAGGAGAAATAACCTTTGGCAGTCCTATAAATACCGGTATTCCCTTACCTATTTTTTTACCCATGTATCCTAAAAGCTGGTATTCAAAATCGGACTTCATATCTGCCTGTACCTCTACTAAAATATCACCTCTACGATTCTCATCAAAAAGCAATCCATATTCAGGCACATATCCTGTTATCGCTGCACATAATGCACTTTGTGCCGACTCTCTATTACTTCTTGCTCCACATACTGAGTTTACAAATGGTGTTGCACTTGATTCAGAAAAGGCTGACACTTCACCAAACTTAGGAATATTGCTTCCAAGATAAGGTGTACAATTGTAGGATAAAATAGCCCCTAGCCCCTTATATGCATTATGAGTTCTCTCCATAAGTCTTTGGTCTTCCTCTGGAACGTCTACAACCTTTGTCATATAGGATAAACAGAAGCCAGGATTTACCGTTGGAGCCACTGTACATTTTGCTCCAGCATTAAGGAGTTTTTCAGCAAACCATAAATCTGCTTCCTGGTTACTAAGTGCTACATGGGCCTTCGTGATAGGCACCATTCTCTTTGCGTCAAAGGATTCCCCTACAGCTACCTGTATCTTCATCGCCATAGCCACACCTTTACCATATTTACCATCTAGCATATCTTGCTGCTTTTGTGTTAATTCCATATGTTTTTCCTCCTATTTTAGATATAATCACCAATGTAAATACAAGCTGTATACAGCTTAAGTTAAAAAAATATTGCTTGTATCTAGATATACATTCATTAATAAAACTACAATCAGATTTTCTGAATATAGAAATCGCAATAAATCTTTTACATTTTAATTCCTTAAAAAGCCTTAAAGCATTGGCTATTTAAGAAATCAAAATGTAGATTTATAAGTGCGTTCTATATAGCTAGAGTTTAGAGGCTATTTAGAAAATCAAATTGTAAAAGATCTATTGTAATCCTGTATTAGAAAAGCTTATCAAAAATACTATCTGTAAGCCCTTTAACAGCTTCCTTCTTGTAAGGCATTGAACTTCTACCCTTTATAGATTCCTGAACGGTTTTTGATATTTCATCGGCAAATATACTCCTAAGTTCATTGTCAATGGCTCTTCCTCTTAATGTTTCTTCTGCTCTAAAATCTCTAAAGGACTTCTTACCTACTGCACCTAGAACAATTCTTATATCCTCTATTTCTGTTGATTCTTTATTAGCCTTTGCTAATACTGCAATATTCGCCTTTGATATTGTTACTGCACTTCTAGTTCCTACTTTAGCAAATCCACTTTTATAGTATCCATCTACTATTTTGAACTTTATTGCTATGATAACTTGGTCTTCTTTCAATATCAGCCTATTAGGTCCAACAATTAATTCGCCTATTGATATATCAGCAATTTTACCCTCTTGGTCCATTACTTCAGCCACAGCATCGAGAGCAACTAATGCAGTAATACAATCACCCGCTGGGGAAGCGTTGGCAATATTTCCTCCAAGGGTTCCCAAATTTCGGATTTGAGTAGAACCTACTTGACTAGCAGCCTCCACCAAACAGTTTCCATGCTTGTTTAAAAGGCTGCTTTTTTCAATTTCCCCAAAGGTGATCGCTGCTCCTATGCAGACATAGTCATCCTTACAGCTAATTGACTTTAGTTCATCAATTCCAGATATGTCAATCAGTAAATCTGGATTACAATGCCCTTCATGTATAGCAATAACTAAGTCTGTACCACCTGCAAGTATTTTACTTTCAGATGTAGCTTTACTTAAGGCTTCCTTAAGCCCAATAATATCTTTAGGAGCAAGTACATCAAAACTATGCATAGATATCCTTCCTCTCAGTTTTAATCAATATTTGTAGTATTCGCTGCATCTTTAACAGCTTCAATTATTTTGGAGTAACCCGTACACCTACAAAGATTTCCTTCTAAGGCTCTACGGATTTCTTCGTCCGTTGGATCTGGATTTTCCATTAACAATGCCTTTGCAGACATTATCATACCAGGAGTACAAAATCCGCACTGTACGGCTCCATGCTCTACAAATTTCTTTTGTAGTATGTCAAGCTCCCCATCTTGTTCTAGACCCTCAATAGTGATTATTTCTTTTCCACTAATTTGGCTTGCTAATATTAAGCAAGAATGTACTGCTTTTCCATCAATAATGACTGTACAGGCACCGCATTCGCCTTCGCCACAGCCTTCCTTTACTCCCGTTAATCCCAGCACATCACGCAAAACATCAAGTAGTCTCAAGCTTGGGTCAATATCTATTGAACAGTCCTTGCTATTAACATTAAAATCGATTTTCATTTCCGACCTCCTAATTTCACTACAGATTATATCTCTACTTTTTTTCTAAGGTCTCTATTATTCTTTCCGGTGATAATGGTAAATCACAAAGTTCTGTATCTAAAGCATCATTTACAGCATTTACAATTGCTGCTGCCACGGGAACTACTGCAATTTCCCCTACACTTTTTGCTCCAAAAGGGCCATCGTCTCCACCATATTCAAGTATTTTAACCTTTGTATCGGGCATGTCAGGTGCATTAACAATTGTATAATTCTTGAGGCTATCATTTTTAGGTACACCACTCTTATTTATCTTTATGTCTTCACATAAAGCGTAGCCAATACCCATCTGAACACCGCCTTGTACTTGACCCTCTATCATCCCTCTATTGATTGCTTTACCAACATCATGTACTGCAAGATAATCTGATACCCTCACCAAGCCCGTCTTAGTATCTACTAACACCTCGGCAAAATGTACAGCATAGGCCCCAGGGTTTGATACATTTGAATATGTTTCTTTAGCAATGATATCTACCTGATATTTCACTTGTGAAATTGATGCTGTATCTCTATAGCTTATTTTTTTCTCTGGCTCACCTAAGGGCCAAACGTATCCATCTTCACTTTCTAGGTAAGCTTCTGACTTCCCAAGTATAGCGCCTGCCTGCTTGATTATCATATCCTTAACCTTGTTAGCTACATTAAAAGCACATTTACCCGATACATAGGTTACTCTGCTTGAAAAGGTTCCCATGTCGTATGGTCCCGTGGTAGTATCGGCTTCCATTACCTTGATAAGCTTTGGGTCTACCTCAAGAACTTCTCCAACAATTTGGGCCATACTGATCAAGGTTCCACAGCCCATATCATGAACTCCCGTATTTAATACGAAGGTCCCATCCTCATTCATCTTTAATACCATAGAGCAGAGATCTTGTATTTTTCCGAAGAAACCATTCACATGACCTCCACAGGCAAAGCCTATTCCTCTTTTATATCGGCCTTCATCTTTATCTCTCTTTCGCTTCTCTTCCCAATGAAATTCTTTGGCACCCTCTATGAGGCATTCTCTTATTCTGGCATTTCCCAGTGATATCTTGGATAATATCTCCATATCGCCAGGATAAACTAAATTCTTTAGTCTAAATTCAATAGCATCCATACCCATTCTCTTTGCAATATTATCCATGTGTATTTCCATTGCTGTATTTATTTGAGGGCATCCCCAGCCTCTACAACCACCTGCTGTAGGAGTATTGGTATAAACACTTTTCGTTTTGTAGTTTAGATTAGGTATTCTATATACCCTAAAGGCTTTTTTCCCCATAGCAACTGCTAAGTCTGAACTATTTGCTGCATATGCACCAGAGTCAACTATAGATCTAATCTTACATCCAGTAATTTTTCCATCCTCTGTAAGACCTGTCTCAATATCTATTTCAGTAGCAGTTCTTGTGATAGTACTAAGTATTGCATTGGTCCTAGAAAACTGTAGCTTTACTGTTGCCTTTGCTTCCATCGCCATAAATGCCGCCAAAGGCTCTAATATTACATGCTGCTTAGCTCCGAAGGAACCTCCCATAGTGGTTTTTATCACCCTTACATTGCTATATGGAACATCCAATAATTCACCTACAGTATTTCTAACTGCAAATACACTTTGACAAGGTGTCCATATTGTAAATTCTCCCGTTGGTTTATATTCCGCAACACACACATGGTTTTCCATAGTCGCATGATGGACTTTCTGTGTAGAAATACAATCCTTATAGATCATGGGTGATTTTTTTATACTTTCTTCAGAATCCCCTACATTTAACTCTGATTCACTTAATAGATTTCCTACTGCATGAATCTTTGTATTCTTCTCCTCTAATGCTTCCTTTGGATCTGCTAGAACAGGCAGTTCTTCGTATTCTACTTCAATAAGCTTTATTGCCTTTTCAGCAATATGTGGATCTGTGGCTACTACTGCCGCAACACGATCTCCTATAAAACGTGCCTTGTCAGCAAAGAGGTACTCATCCTTTGGAGCATTTTGATCCACGAAAAATATATAATTACTAAAGGTCTTTTTGGGTGAGTTCTCATGGGTAAAGATCTTCACCACTCCCGGTACAGTCTCTGCTTTAGATGTATCAATTTTCTTTATTATTCCATGGGCTATAGGACTAAATAGTATTTTTGCGTGGAGCATATGGGGAAATTGTAAATCTCCCGTATACTGTTGTTGTCCAGTAACCTTTAAAATCGCATCCTGTATTGGATATGTTTTACCGATATATTTATTTGATTCCTTCACCTTATCCCTCCCTAAGAAGTTGTTACCAAGTCTTATATTTATAATAAATCACTCTACGTCAAATTACCGTCAACTCAAATCAAAAAAGTTAAAAACCCCCATACTTATCATGGAGGCTATCAATATTACAATATTATATTATCAAGCATTTTAACTTCATTATTACATCCTAAATCTCTAAATATCTCTAGCGCTCTTTTTCTATATACTTCTAATTCATCATCCAAATATTCCTCAAAGGCTTTTTTTAATTCCACATCACTATTCATCATTAGCTTAATTTCGGTCTTTATTCTAAAGGTTATTCCTATCCAATATTTCTTTTGTAGTTTTTCAGCCTGTTTATCGGCATTTTTCAATGCAGCAATGGCTTCTTTGTATCTATTCTCGTAAGCATAGAAAAGCGCTATGAAGCTACTGGCGATTATATAACCTTTACCCTCAGTAAAGTTATTGTACACCCTTAAGGAATTTTCAAAGTAATGTCGTGCCATTTCTAGATCACCTGTATCAAAGGCGGAATGTCCAGCATTTGCATAGATCAAATCCAGTCCCCAATATATATTTTTTCTCTCACATATTGCTATGCATTTTTCATAAAGATCGAGGGCATCCTGTGCTTTCTCTGAATAGCTATATATGCTTGCCATAAAGTTTTTAGCAGCAACAATGCTAAGGGTATATTTATTATTTATATCTTCCATATCTTTAAATATTCTTATTGAATTCATTAAATAATCATGGGCCTTTCCATAATCCCTCTTCATGATATATAATATACCTAAAAATCTTAGAGAAGTTCCTACTCCCTCTTTGATGTTATATTTACAGCAAAGGTTGTACATATTGTTTCCATACTTATCTAGTATCTTTTCATTATCTGTTTGTATACCATAGTAGCACATTTGCTGTAATCCTTGAACCGTCATATTTATGTCATCATCTTCTTTAGTGTTATTTAATATAATCTCTAGCAGACCTACTCCTCTTTCATATTCCCCCTGCCAAATTAAGTAATTGCTTTTCATAGTTAGGTATTTTCGCTCTTTTCGTTCTAACTCCTGTGAGTTTCCCGTAGTTCTTTTTATTTTAAAAATAAGTTTCCCAATTTCATCGAAGGTTTTTTCAGCGTATTCTAATGATAATCTGTTTTCATTTATAGCCTGTAGGGTTCTATCGTTTATTAATGGGAATAATTCATGACTTAGATTTAAGCATACATCTACACTCTCTATCATATATTTCAACTGTTTCTCTAGATTTCTACTCTTTGAAAAATAGTATATAAGTCTCCTTAATAACTTACTATCATACATATCCTTTTTATAATATCTTTCTAAACAGATTGCAACCTGGCTATTTAATATTTTCGACCTCGATAAAGATAACTGAGAATATACATAATCCCTCAGCTTTACGTGGGCAAATCGGTAGGAAATCTGCCCTTTGTGATTAATGAGTTCCCTAACTATATTCTTTTCCCTGAGCTCCTCTATCATATCCACAAGCCTATTGGGACTTTCTTCGCTAACACGCAGGAGAGTATCAAAGGTTGCTTCATCGAAAAAAATACTTAATATATTTAATAACCTTCTAGCATCTTCTGAAATAGATGCCAGCCTGCTCTCTAATATTCCTTTCATTTTTAGGCTTAGGGATTTAAAATCCTTACCTTCCTTTAGTAGATTCATTGCTTCTGCTAAAAAGAATGCATTTCCTTCCGTCTCCCTATATACTTGTCTAATAATCTTATCATTGAGATTTAAGTCAGAAATCATAATTTTACATAGTCTAGAAACACTCTTTTCCGAAAATCTATCTAACTTAATCTCTGTTAATAAATTGAGCTTTTGAATTTGATATACATGGTTATCAATTCTCCTCTTCCCTATATCTCTAGAGGTTCCAATTATCAATATAGGCAAATTTTTCCCATCGGTTAGAATTTTGACAACCAGTTCAATACTCACCTTATCACCCCATTGCATATCTTCAATAATAATTATTATTGGGTTCTTCTTAGCTATTTTTATAATTAACTCGCCTACTATTTCTACCACAAATTGGACTTTGAATTTTTCATTACTAAGTAAAACATTTAAATCCAGTTCCCCATTATCAAATAAAGTAGGAAAGAAGCATCCAAGTATTTGCTTTTTAAAATGGGATATATCAATCTCATCTATATTTATATTTTCCATTAGCTGCTCTAAAATAGCATTCCAAGGCTCTAATACATAGTCTTGCACAGCTTGAAAGCACTCTGCTTTCAACACAGTAATACATTTATTACTATGATTTTCAATGAATTTTGATATTAGGGTTGTCTTACCTACTCCTGCTTCTCCATAAACCATCAAACAGCCAGCAGTGCGTTTATTCAAAAAGGTTTTGAAGCTATCTTTGAATATTTTTATCTCCCTATCTCTTTCATAACAGTCTGTCTTATTTATATTTTCGTGGCCGCTATTTAATTCGTTATCATATATTTTATTATATAATTCTTGGGTAAGTGGATCCGGCTTAATCCCAAGTTCTTTGCTAAATTTATTTGCTAGGAATTCATATAGTTCCACTAATTTGCCGATTTTTCCATTATCATAATAAAGGCCCATTAACCTTCTATAGGCTTCTTCATTATACTCATCCTTTTTTATTAGCATTTTTAAATATCGTTCTATACTAATAAAATCGTAGGTTTCAATGCCTTGCTCTATGGCTCTATTCAATTTATCCAAATAGCATTGCCCATAGAAAAGCTTTTTTTCTTCTACCCACTCTTCAAATTCTTCAGATTCCTTCAGAGAAAAACCGCTTAAAAACTCTTCACCAAGGATTTCGTGAATTTCGTTGTCCTTTTCCATCAGCTGGTACACATCAACTCTGATTTCAATATTTGGGTCTAAAGTTACAATAGAACGGTTAACTATATTTATACACTGAACTGGAAGAGTCTTTTTCAAAATGTAAATTGCATTACGCAAATTCTTTTTTGCATCACAATCACTTCTATTTCCCCAAAGAAGCCACGAAACTTTATCCCTTAGTACCTTTTTATTTACAACTAAATAATAAAACAAGGCCTCGGTCTTCTTATATGGAAATTCTATTACCTTTCCATCAACCATAACAGAAGGTGTACCTAATAATTTTACTTCTATTGTCACTTATTTAGCCCCCTCATAATATAAAAGAGTTAAAAGCCCTCAAAAATCTCAATATTGTTTTCCTTTATTATACTTGCTGAATTATGAATATGTTTTCTAAGCAATCTAGCTAAATTATCTACATCCTTCTTTTCAAGAAGTTCAATTATCTCTAAGTGCCTCTTAACCGTATCTTCTACATCGTCTAAAGCCATCACTGAGATCATTTGATATCTAAGTATAAGCTGATTTATGTTTCTCATAATTGATTTGATATAACTATTTCCACATTTTTCTATAAAAAGACCATGAAGCATATTGTCATATTTACTTATCTCTTTATTATTAATGGTTTCTTTATTCTTAATCCTTACTAATATGCTCTCCCAAATATCTTTATGGATTTTAATATCTTCTTCAGTAATGAATTTTATCGAGGTCTCCATAGCCATACATTCTAGGTTCTCTCTTATCTTAAATAAGTCTTTCAAATCCTTCATACTTACATCCTTAACAAAAACTCCTAATCCATTTTTAATTTCAACAAAACCCTCATTAGACAACATTTTTAGCGCTTCCCTTACTGGTGTTCTACTCATATTTAGACTCTCGCTAAGACCATTTTCACTTATCCAGGTCCCTGGTTTAATTTCACAATATATTATGGCTTCCTTAATTTTAATATAGGCCTGTTGATTCAAGGTAGTCTTTGTTGTCTTATTATATTCTAATTTTGATTTCTCCCCCATGTATATCTAACACCTCTACTTTCAATTTTTCATCACTTGTATACAGGTTGTATATATCATGTATTCGTCAAGTTTCATCATTTTCCTTCTAAAAAGATATTATTTTTAAACAAAAAAATATGACTCTTATCAGAGCCTTATTTTTTTCTTATTAAGTATTAAGCTTTAAACATCTCTAAGCAACTAGGAAGTTCACCAAATTTGTCCTTCCAATATTCAATTACTCTATTATTATCCTTACAAATCTCAGGTATTTTATAATCTCCTATTCTTTTTTGACAAACTTCATATGCAACCTCTAGCCTTGTTTTCTTATCCTTCTCCCAACTCTCATAGGAGACCCTATTACTTATCTGGGGATTAAAGAGCTCTCTTCTGAAATTTTCAAAGGTATGCATAGTAGACATAAAATTGCCTCCAGGACCCATACTGTGTATATCATCGAGAGCTAGGGTTTTATCATTAACCTCAATACCTCTTAAATATCTAAGAACCATATTTCTTATTTCCTCATCAATAATAAACTTTTCATAGGACGCTGTCATAAATGAATCCAATTCCCCAGCAGATAGGATTAATATATCTGCATTAGCCTTATAGGATGATAACATCAGCATCATTGTTTCATAACCCGATTGAACATCGCATTCTATTGCATTTGAAAAGGTTCCACCTACTCTAGATGGAATATTATAATACTCGGCTAATTGACCTGCACCCTGGGCAATAAGGCTAGTCTCAGGCGAACCAGATGCGATCCCCATTGTTTTCATATCTACTGAAGTAGATACATTTCCATAAATAACCGGAGCTCCTGGATTTGCTAACTGAGTTAACACTATCCCTGCTAATATCTCAGCATTGTTTACTACTAGGGTTCCAGCCATGGTAACAGGCGCAGTAAATCCTGAAGTTCCACAGCAGGAAATACATATAGGTTGTCCCTCTTCAACATATGTAAGAATTGAATCAAGCATTTTGTCATCATAGATTAATGGAGTCATTGCATTAGCTACACCAATAATAAAGGAGGTTTTTTCATCACCAAAAACTAATCTTGCCATGTCTATACACTCTTTAGAGCTTTCCCCATCTATTGTCAACCCCCACAATGCCTTATCGGTATGGGTTAACAAGCTAGTCATCATGAATGCCACTTGTGCTTCATTGTCAATATCGTTTGGTGTAACCATTATTCCACCGATTAATTGCATCATTTCACTTGTATGGGAGAGCTTTAGAAAATTTAAATAGTCCTGACCGGTTGATCTTCTTCTACCATTAATATGGTCTCGCACATTCACTACCCCTGACACAGGTCCACAATAGGTAGTACCTGTCCCTAAATATATGTCATTATCTTTATTTCTTGCTTTAATATGAATCTGACTAGGAGCACTTTCAATACATCTTTCAAGAGTTTTAGAATCAATATATACAATATCATCTTCCACTCTTACGCCAGCACTTTTGAAAATTTCTAGTGCTATCTCCTGCTTGAATTTAACTCCTGTTTTTTCAAGGATTTGTAATGATGCCTCATGAATTTTTTCAATATCTTGTCTAGTAAGCAACAAATTATTTACCCCTTTCTAATATAACGTATATCTATTATTAAATTAGTAATAGTTATTTGTCATTTTTTATTATTTCTACTATACCTGTATCTCCATTCATAATTACATAATCATCATTTTCTATAAAGTCACATGGATTCTGCCCTTTTGAGAAATCAGCGATAGTAGGAACTTGTACCATTGCAGTAGCTTTTGAAGTTCCTAAATAACATGCCCATCCATTTGTTCCCCTACTTCATGGTAAAATAAGAACTTCTTTCATATTCTGTTATTTTAATCTTAAATGATTTCTAAGCGCCTGCTAAACGTGAAACTCCTATTTCCCACAGTAGACCGCCACCCTTTTCTTATAATTAGTACCATTCTACATTAATTATAGAACTTAATCGTCAATTTACTGTCAACAATTTTATTGTAACTTTGTTGACAAAGCTATTCTGGTATTGGACTTGTCCGTTGTGAATCACCTTTTCTTCAAAAAATAAAAAAAGAACAGCTTTGCTGATCTC
>JMSU01000026.1_pt1 | contig 124958 bp, 111 predicted proteins | sample 179011 | NCBI WGS metagenome assembly JMSU01 (sample SAMN02769580, study PRJNA246767) | bioreactor metagenome | isolation source: Culture-1 Bioreactor ArsB derived from microbial biomass from the upper 2 cm... | place: Germany: Bremen | collected day 87 after inoculation
ATTTTCATGGTCCTCTCCTAATTGAGAGCAACCATAATTATGCGTGAATATCCTTAGCCCATCTATTTCCTTAGGATTCACTTCTTCTTCAAATCTCTTTATTATCATTTCACCTATTCCATTTACGCACCCAACCGTTGGAACAATCCAAAGCTCATTCCTTATCCCGACTTTTCCATTTTCCCTTCTGTATCCTTTAAAGTTTAGGCCCCGATTTGCTGTACTCAATGATTGTAGCTTCTGATTGAAGTTATATTCCAATATTCCATCAAGGTTTGTTTTTACATTTTGAGTATGAATCCACTCCCCTATAGCAATATCCATAACTGCATGGCCTATTGGATATCCATATTTGATTATGTTTTCTCCGCAGCTTATATCCTTTATGGCTATTTTGTGGCCTCTTTTTATATTTTCTATTAATCTTGCTTCCCTATCATCTATCTTTAAAATAGAACACGCATCTAAATCTTTTAAAGCAACTATTACATTATCCTCGCTGTTAATTTTTATGAAGGGCTTCATTACATCACCCCATCTATGGCTTTTTTCATTCCATGGCCTTCTATGTTTATTAGGTAATTAGTTACCTGTTCTGTTAAGCCTTCAACAGTATTCAAATTCATTTTCCAGATTTCTTCCTTGGCAAGTACATCCTCTACAATATGTCTTAGGCCGCTTTCCGTACCATCATAACTTTCCCAAAGTTCTTTATACATAGAAATAATTTCGGGCTTTTCCCTTAACTCAACAATTTTTCCATTTATATCTCCTCTAAAAAACCTTATTAGAGCAGCCAATGAAAATACTAACTTCTTAGGTAGTTCTCCATTTCTTCTTTGGTATTCTAGAACCGATGGAAGAATCCTAGTTTCATACTTTGAGTTGGAATTAAGTGAAATACTCATCAAAAGATGTTTGATAAAGGGGTTTTCAAACCTATCTAATACAGCCTTTGCAAAATAGTCCAATTCCTCCTTAGGTAAATCAAGGGTCGGTACTATTTCTTCAAATATTGCTTCCTTAACAAACTTACCCATAACGCCGTCCTCTACGGTTTCTCTAACGGTTTCTAATCCATATAGCAGTGAAACTGGAACCATACTTGTATGGGCACCGTTTAATATCCTCACCTTTCTAGTTCTGTATGGTGTTAAATCCTCCGTGAATAATACATTTAAACCGGCCCTATCCGCTGGAAACTCTTTCTTTACAAAATCCGGCCCCTCTATTACCCATAGATGAAAGGTTTCTCCTTCAACTACTAATTTGTCTTCATATCCTAACTCTTTTGTTATTTCATCTATTCTATCCCTTGGATATCCAGGAACAATTCTGTCTACTAAGCTGTTACAGAAGGTATTTGAGTTATTGATCCAATCTATGAACCCCTCTCCTAAGTTCCATAGTTTGGCATACCTTAGGATCATTTCCTTAAGTTTTTCACCGTTTCTGTCTATCAGCTCACATGGAATAAATATAAAACCTTTGTCTTCATTACCCTTAAATTCTTTAAATCTACTATACAGAAATGCAGTTAACTTCCCTGGAAAGCTTTTTTGCGGTCTGTCTTCAAGTTTGTCATTTTCGTCAAAGGCTATCCCCGCCTCGGTGGTATTTGATATAATAAATCTTAAGTCCGGATTTTTTGCCATATCTAAATACTCATCATAATCACTATATGGATTGATTCCTCTACTTATTGACTCAATTATGTTGTGCTCTCTTATTGCTTTATTATCTTTAATTCCATTTAAATAAAGGGTATAGAGTCCATTTTGTTCATTTAGCATATTAATAAGACCACTTTCTAGTGGCTGTACAACGACTATACCACCGTCAAAATCTATTTCCTTGTTCATTTTGTCTATCATCCAGTCAGTAAATGCTCTCAAAAAATTACCTTCACCAAATTGTAAAATTTTTTCAGTGTGTTTTTGTCTTCGGTGAACCTCTTGAATTTTTTTCATAAAAACTCCTCCTTTTGATGTTAACGTGTGCATTAAATTGTAAAAAAAATATATTAAACCCGTATTATTCATGAAAAGATTGAGGGGTGCACGTAATTTGGAATTTTCTATGAATAATCCGGGTTAAAGTTTATAGCCATCAATATTTACTTAATTTCTCCGGTAGATTCCCCAATCAGCAGTTCAGTGTTTATATAATAGAGCTTTTTAGAAACTTCCTTATTCTCAATCAGTGCTAATAGTTTCTTTGCACCTTCCGTGCTAATTTTTTCAATGGGTCTTTTTACCGTTGTCAGCGCAGGAGATAGATATGCCGAAAATTTACTACCATCAAAACCTATAACCGATATATCCTCTTTAACCTTTAAACCACTTTCCGCAATGGCTTTCATAGCACCAACGGCCATATCATCATTTGAGCAAAAAACCGCTGTGGGGATTTCATTGATACTAAGCAATTTCTTCATGGCCCTATACCCACTCTCTGAATCATATTTACCTTGGACCATATATTCTCCTCTTACATCAATTCCATTATCCATCAAGGCTTTTAAATAACCTTCTTTTCTTTCTATAGTAGATTCAAAGCCCTTTATTCCTTCTATAATAGCTATCCTTCCATGCCCTTGTTTGATCAAAAAATCAATTGCATTATATGCCCCTTGTCGGTCATTGGATAGAATATTGATAAGTCCTTGTTCTTCTATTCTTCTATTTAATACTACTATTGGAATTTTCTTTTCTATCATATTATAAATAAAGCCATTATCCTTACTACTTTGACTCATTACGATAATTCCATCATAACTTTTTTTATTAATGGAAGTAAAGTCCTCATAGTCATCTATTCCCGCCACAACTAAATTATAATTATTTTTTATAACAGGATTTACTCCATTTATAACTTCATAGAAAAAATCCGGTGAGGTTCCTTCTCCAATTGTAGAAAAAAACACACCTATATTATATGATCTATCCAGTACAAGACTCCTTGCATTGTAATTTGGAGTATAATTTAATTCCTTTGCAATCTTTTTTATCTTATCCTTCGTAGATTCACTAATAAGTGGACTGTTGTTTAAGGCTCTAGATACTGTTGTATGAGAAACATTGGCAATCTTTGCGATATCCTTTATCGTGACACTCATTTAATCACCTCAAGTTTATGATATCATGTCTTGCACACGTTAACAACGTTTTTAAATACTAAAGATATGTGAGTCCTTCCTTAGGATAATGACTATATCAGACCTATTTAATACCTTCTTCGCGAAAGCTTGATAGTTACTTGTTTTGTGTAATTTCCTTCTGAAATTATTTCTAGATATTGAACAACAGACTTTAAAGGTGATCTAATTAGAAGCCCTTGATAGGATGGGATCAGTAATTATTTGATACATCTAACAGGTTTATTTATTATTTACCACTAGTTTCATTTTAATTTCTGCAGCAATCCATATAATAATAGGAATAATAAATTGGAATGGAAAGGCAAAATATCCCCATACATCCCTAATCCATTGAAACATAAACATCGTACTTTCATAGAAAAAATATGAAACGTTTGAAATAACTAAAGCAGTTGGAGTTACTACGAATCTATAATCCTCACAATTAAATATCTTCGCTATCCCCCTGCAAACAGCTAGTAATAGTACACTCACCTTTAAAAAACCGCCTAATATAAATGTTGCTCCAGAGATTATTTCAAATCTATGTATAATTCCAGCAACATCTAATCTACTAAAGGTTCCGTATCCTGGAAAGTACTGTGATGCAGTGGTTTTTACTCCTAATACCATTACCTCAGTAAATACAAGTATTAACATAAAAATACCACCATATAGTAATCCATAAAGATATATTCTATTAGCTGAATTTTTATTTTTAAACTGTGCAAATATCATAACAAATGCAATTGTTTCCGTTAAAGGAAAGAAAAATGTGGATAATGCTCCTATCATGACTGGCTTAATTCCATAAAATAGAAATGGACTAAGATTATTTGGTTTCATTTCAGGGATTAATAGCATTATCCCTATAAATAGGAAAACAACAATTACGGGCAAGAAAAAATCACACCATGTTCCCATCAGTTTGATACCTTGTTTTACAGCCCATATACATACAAATGCCAATCCAATAAATGGGATTGCTAAGGGAGTCCCTTGAAGGGATGCAAATGAAATGAAATCTGTAAAGACCCTCATAACAGAAATCATGTTGCTAGCAACATAGTAAATTAAAAGAAAACTAATTATCTTCCCTAAAAATTTTCCAAAAACACTTTCATTAATGTCAAATAAATCTTTCCCTGGGAAAAGCTTGTGTAATCTAGAGAACATTAGCATAAATGGAACGGTCATTACCATGGCTATAATAATTGCTAACCAGAAATCCTGTTTAGCTTCCATTGCCCTTGCAAGTATAAATGTTTCTCCTACTATGAATAAAGTTATTAGATATATTCCTTGGCTATCAGAGATAACCTCATTGTTCATGAGTATTGCTCCTTTAATCATTCTAATTTTTTGTAAAAGATAAAATAAAACCAAATATTATTTATTTTTTCCAAATGCCTAGCTTTTATTTACTATTTCTCAAATGTTCACTTTACAGTCAACAATAATATCACTGTATTTGTTTCGATTTCAAAAATATATTGTTAAATTAGCATACAAATTAGTATATAAACTAAATTTCTGTTAAAAACTTATTGCATATTATATTTTTTTGCCCTATACTTTCAGTTAAACCCGAATTATCCATAGAAATTTCGGGTTAAATCCGATTTCTTGAAGGGTGGTTTATCTTATGAAACCAGATGTTGTTCAATCAGTAGACAGGGCCTTTGATATATTAGAAGCCTTAAGGGCTGGTGAAATAGGCCTAGTAGATTTATCGAAAAAAGTAGGTTTAAATAAAAGCACTGTCCATAGACTTTTAAATACTTTGATTTATAGGGGATATGTTAATCAAAATCCTGAGAACAATAGATATAAGCTTACTTTGAAATTTTTAGAAATAGGTAACAACTCCTTGAATTCCTTGGATATTATAAGTATTGCTAAACCATATATTACAAAGCTCTCAGAGAAGACAAATGAAGTAGTTCATCTAGTATTAATCGAGAAGGATGAAATCGTATATATTGACAAGATAGAATCCAACAACACTATTAGGATGCACTCCTATATAGGAAAGAGAATCCCTATATACTGCACTGCTGTTGGTAAAGCCTATATGGCTTACTTGGAAGCTGATGGGTTTTCAGATCTTTGGAATGAGATAAAGGACAAGCTTGTTAGACTTACTGAAAATACAATCATTTCACAGGATCATATGTTAAAGGAGATAAGTCACATTAAAGACCTTGGCTTTGCAATGGATAACGAAGAAAATGAAGATGGAGTAATATGTGTTGCTGCACCAATATTCAATTATGATAGAAGCGTCAAATATGCTATTAGTATTTCTACTCCAAAAATGAGAATTGATGAAGATAGGATACAATCCTTTGGAGAACTGGTTAAGGAAACAGCTAAAGCAATTTCTAAAGACCTTGGATATATTTATTAATATCCATGGTCTTTTTTTATGCTCATTTTTGACTACCCCAGACTATTTATGAAATTTTCTGACTATAGAAATCGCAATAAATCTTTTCTATTTTGATTCCTTAAAAATCCTTGAAACATTGGTTATTCAAGAAATCAAAATGTAGATTTATAAGTGCATTCCATACAGTTAGAAAAAATTATAATTTTCCTCTTGCTAAATCTATTCTTTTTTCTTATAATAAAAGCAAAGGTTCGAAATACAAAACCGAGTTTCATAATACGGAACTATTTAATTAAAGGGGGGGTCTTCTATGAAGAGACATGAAATTATCAAACGAATTGAAGACACAGGTATCGTTGCTGTTATAAGAGCAGAGAATACAGAAAAAGCTATGAATATTTCGAAAGCATGTATGGCTGGAGGAATCGATGCAATAGAGATTACCTTTACTGTTCCTGGAGCCCATAAGGTAATTGAAGATTTAACTAATGAATTTGGCGATAAGCTTTTGATCGGAGCAGGCACTGTTCTTGATAGCGAAACAGCAAGAATTGCTATACTAGCTGGAGCAAAATACATAGTTAGTGCAGCCTTTAACTTAGAAACTGCAAAATTATGTAATAGATATCAGATTCCTTATATGCCTGGATGTATGACTATAAGTGAAATGATTAGAGCCATGGAAGCAGGTGCCGATGTAATTAAGGTATTCCCAGGAAGCGTATTTGGTCCTTCCTTCATTAAGGCTGTTAAGGGTCCTCTTCCGCAGGCTATTTTAATGCCTACAGGTGGTGTTAGCTTAGATAATGTTGATCAGTGGATTAAAAATGGCTGCATTGCAGTGGGCGCAGGCGGTGCATTAACTAAGGGTTCTATGCAGGATATAGCCGAAACTGCAAAAAAATTCGTTTCAAAAATACAAGAAGCAAGGAATTCATAAATTAGAATTTATAAATGGAGGTATTTCTATGAAAAAGGTTGTTACTATGGGCGAAATAATGCTTAGACTTTCTACACCTAGATATGAGCGATTTGTTCAAGCCGATTCCTTTGATGTAGTATATGGTGGTGGAGAAGCTAATGTTGCTGTGTCCTTAGCTAATTATGGTCTAGATCCATATTTCATATCAAAATTACCAAAGAACCCTATTGGAGATAGTGCCGTTAACCATTTAAGAAGATTTGGTGTTAATACTGATTATATAGCTAGAGGCGGAGATAGAGTTGGTATTTACTTTCTAGAGACTGGTGCTTCCATGAGACCTTCTAAAGTTGTTTATGATAGAGCAGATTCAGCTATAGCTGAAGCCGATATAGATGATTTCGATTTTGATGAAATTTTTAAAGACGCTGATTGGTTCCATTTTTCAGGTATTACTCCAGCCTTAAGTGAAAAGGGTGCAATTCTTACAGAAGAAGCTTTAAAAGCTGCTAAAAAGCATGGAGTTACAGTATCCGTTGACTTGAATTATAGAAAAAAGCTATGGACTCCTGAAAGAGCTAAGGAAGTCATGACAAAGCTAATGCAATACGTTGATGTATGCATCGGGAATGAAGAAGATGCAGAAAAGGTTCTTGGTTTCAAGCCAGGTAATACAGATGTGACCACTGGAGAATTAGAGCTTGATGGTTATAAGAGTATATTCAAGCAAATGAAGGAAACCTTTGATTTTAGATATATAGTTACAACCCTAAGAGAAAGTCATTCAGCATCAGATAATGGTTGGTCAGCATTAATATATGATGGAAGTGAATTCTATCATTCTAAAAAATACGATGTAAGAATAGTTGATAGAGTTGGGGGAGGAGATTCCTTCGCTGGTGGATTAATCTATTCCTTTGTAAGTGGAAAGAATTTCAAGGATGCATTAGAATTTGCAGTTGCAGCTTCTGCATTGAAGCATACTATACATGGTGACTTTAACTTAGTTGCTGTTGATGAAGTTGAAACCTTAGCAAATGGCGATGCTTCTGGAAGAGTTCAAAGATAACTTATTTGCTAATAAATTTTTTTTTAATATGCAAACCTCTTATTTTATATAGATTTTCATTGTAAATCCTCACATTCCAAAGATAAAAAGCTGCTTTTATAAGCAGTTTTTTGTCAGTATTTTCCCCTCTTAAAATATAGTTACATACAAAAGAGAAGTCCATTATAATTATAGGACTTCTCTTTTGTATTTATATTATTCCTGTGGAGCCTTTTCTCCTGTTAATCCAGGTAATCCTAAGAACATATTAGGTTAATAATAATTAGGGCTATACTTAGAATCGTTTTTGCCATCTTAGACAAGTACTACTCCCCCCCTTTATCCTAACCTAATTTTACTTTTTAGGATTACAACTTTCTTTATTCTATTGTATACCTCCTGTTAATTTCTACACAACCTACTTTTTCCTCCTTTATTTTACATTTTTCTCACTTTCATATGTTCTTACCCCTATTTTCTTCTCACACTGTTCTCTCAAAATTTTCATTGCTTTTACGTTCTTTTTCATTTATTTCCCTCTAGAAGCACATCACTATATATATTCAAATTATATCATTTATATGAAGTCTATACCGGCAAACAAAAAAGAAGAGATCCCTAGTATCCTCTTCTCTTCTGATGTCCTACATCTTTTATTCATTTTCTTAAAAATCTATTACATTTTTACCATCATGATTAATGCTGTTAGTCTACTTTTTCTAAAACATTAAAATAAGGACTCTGGGGCATCGAACTCCTTCGTTTTGATCAAATTTTTCTTCGAGAAATGACCTCAATAAAATCTCTCATATAATCAGGTAGATCCGGTGGTCTTCTACTTGATACTATATGTCCATCAACAATACTAGGCACATCAACCCATATGGCACCTGCATTTTCCATATCATCTTTTATGCCTGGAGTACTTGTTACCTTTTTGCCCTTTAATATCTTTGCAGATATCAGTACCCATCCTGCATGGCATATTTGTCCTATGGTTTTTTTATTCTCATCCATGTGTTTCACAATATCTATTACCGCTTTAAATCTTCTTAGCTTATCCGGCGCCCATCCCCCAGGTACTAATAATGCATCATAGTCTGATGGATCTATCTCCGAAAAGCTAAAGTCTGATTGTGCAGGTACTCCATATTTACCTTTGTACTTTTTATTAGCATTTTCTCCAACTATGTCTACTACTGCCCCTTCCTCTCTCAATCTTAAAATAGGATACCATAGTTCTAAATCTTCAAAATCATCATGTATAAGGGCAATAACCTTTTTATCCTTCAATCGCATAGCAACACCTCAATTGTATATATTAATATATTTAGAATTACTAGCTATATATAATACGATAAACATCTCCACAATGTAATAGATTTTTCTCAATTTATATATTAAGAATTTTACTTGATACTTCTTTTAAATAGTTCTCTATTTCATTTGGATTACTCAGCTTCATTACATTTACAAGTACCTCTTCAGCGAAATCCATATCTACAGAGCTAATTATTTTTCTTATTTTTAATATAGATGAAGTATTCATACTGAACTCATCTAAGCCCATTCCTAAAAGTAGAATAGTTGAGATTGGATTACCTGCGAATTCTCCACACATCCCAGTGAACTTACTGGACCTATGCGAAACATCAATAACATTTTTTATTAATCTCAAAACTGATGGATGAAAGCTGTTATATATCCCCCCCACCTTTTCGTTCATCCTATCGGCTGCTAATGTATATTGAGTCAAATCGTTGGTTCCGATACTAAAAAAATCAACCTCTTCTATTATCAAATCAGCAGTTAATGCCGCTGATGGGATTTCTATCATAATACCAACTTCTATACCTTCATCAAAGGTCTTATTCTCTTTTTTTAATTCTTCCTTAGCATCCTCTAGGATTTCATTGGCTTTTTTCACTTCTTGTACCCCTGAGATCATCGGATACATTATTTTAACTTTTCCAAAGGCGCTAGCTCTAAGTATTGCTCTTAACTGTGTTTTAAAAAGCTCCCTCTCTTCAAAACATATTCTTATGGCCCTAAAGCCAAGAAAAGGATTTTCTTCTTTAGGCAGGTTTAAATATGGGATATCCTTATCCCCGCCAATATCAATAGTTCTAATAATTATTGGCCTACCTTCCATTCCTTCGGCAGCCTTTTTATAGGCTTCATATTGCTCTTCTTCATTAGGTAGGTTATTTCTATCCATAAATAAAAACTCAGTTCTAAAAAGACCTATACCTTCAGCCCCATTTTCCATTGCTTTTTCAGTATCTTCGGACTTAACAATATTTGCATAAAGCTCTACTTTCTTTCCATCCTTAGTAATCGTTTCTTTTTCCTTAAAGCTTTGTAGTTCTCTCATTAATTCTTCTAATTGCTGTATCTTTTCTCTATATTCATTTAACCTGTCATCACTTAATTCCACTTCAACAAAACCCTCGGTTCCATCTACAGCAATAAATGAGCCTTCTTCTAATTCATCTACAATCCCTTTTATTCCTAGAACAGCAGGAATATCCATATTTCTAGCTAAGATAGCTGTATGGCACGTTTTACCGCCTATTTCTGTTATTATACCCGTAACACGAACCTTGTCTATGGCTGCCATTTGAGAAGGTGTTATATCTCTACCAACTAATACAGTATCTTCATGTAATTCGCATATATTATTGTAAGGAATATTAAGTATATTTCTTAATATCCTGTCACCAATATCCCTTATATCATTTGCTCTTTCCCTTAAATATTCATCTTCAAAGGACTCAAAGAGCTTGACCTTTTCATCTATTATTTTCTTTAATGAATATTCTGCTCTTATTTCTTCATCCCTTATTTTACCTTCTACCTCTTCACTCAAAGTAGGGTCCTCAACAAGCATCATATGAGCTCCTATAATTGCTATTATCTCTTTCTCATTGCGAGCTATGGATTTTTGCCTTATAACATCTAATTGCCGGACTGACTTTATCAATGCATCTTTAAACTTAGAGATTTCATTGTTTAATTCTTCTGCAGATATCTTATCACTGTTTATTACTATTTCTGGCTCATCTAATATTAATACCTTTCCTATGCCAATTCCAGACGAAGCCCCTATTCCTTTTTTCATACTTCCACCCTCTTATTCCTCGCAGTTTTCAATAAATTTAATTAATTCTTCTACTGCTTGTACTTCATCTTCTCCAATAGCTGAAATTGTAATCTTACTATTGAACCTTATTCCCCCCGATAATACAGCTAAAATACTCTTAGCCTTAATGCTCTTTTCTCCTACCTGCAAGTTTATATCAGATTTAAATTTTGATGCTATTTGAACAAATTGTGAAGCTGGTCTAGCGTGTAATCCATTGTCATTTTTTACAACTACGTCTTTTTTATGCAATACTTGACCCCCTAAGCTTTGTATTATATCTTAACCATGTTTTTACTTTCCTTAGCAGTAGATACTACCTTCTTCAGAGAACTTCCTGTAGAGGCCTGAACAACTGCGCCGATACTTCCCTCAACAATAGGTGCATCTGCTATTACGACTCTCTTTTTGAGATCTTCATCTAATAAATCTAATGCAAGCTCAGTACTCATTATGGCGCTCCCCATATCGACTAATATCAAAACGCCGTCACCATCATCAGCTCTAATAATTGCCTCCATTATCTTCATAGTATCTGTTCCAATTCTGCCGTCCTCTGTTCCTCCAGCAGCCTCTATTTTCTGATCGGCATTTGCCATCTGTCTGCTTAGCTCTACTACGCCATCTGCTATTTTTTCACTATGAGATACTATTACAATTCCTACCATATCTAAATCCTCCTAACTGTTTAAGGTCTCTGCAATGGTCTTTATCATTAGATAAGTTGAGGTTGCTCCTGGGTCCTGATGACCTATACTTCTGTCGCCAAGATAGCTGGCTCTTCCCTTAGTTGCTCTTATTGTCTTAGTAAATTCAACACCATCGGCTGCGGCCTTTTGTGCACTTTTAAATGACTCTGCCATTGTACTTCCATCTTGTAAAGAGAACTTCAGCTCCTCATATGCTGGAATTAAAGCATCCAACATAGTTTTCTCTCCTTTTTCCGCTTTCCCCCTCATAATTACTCCCTTTATTGCCTCATCAAACATCTTCACAACATCATCATTCTCAAGCTCCATTTTCCCATTTACAGCCATTGCTGCCTTTAAGAAAGCAGTACCATAAAGAGGCCCAGAAGCTCCGCCAACGGTTGATATCAATGTCATAGCCGTTGTTTTAAGTATAGCTCCACAATCCTTATCTTTTACTGTGTCTATTTTTTCTTCCACAGCTTTAAAGCCTTTATTCATATTGATTCCATGATCTCCATCGCCTATGGCTGCATCTAAATCCGTAAGGAACTGCCTATTCTCCTGTATGACCTTAGCTATATTCTTTAATATATCTAATAATTTGTCCCTAGTTATCATAATTACTTCCTCCTCACCTATTCTTCAATACTTGAGGGTGCCTCAGAATGGCGAATTTCTGCCTTATTTGAAATTTCATTCATTCTGAAACACCCTGGGGCTGAACTCAAAAGGTCCTTTTATGGGAGATCCCCTTCCTATAGTGCTTTAAATGCTGGTGTATCAGCTTTACAATCTAACAATTCCTTAAGTTCATCATCAAGCTTCAATATAGATATTGAGAAACCAGCCATTTCTAATGAAGTCATGAAGTTTCCTACAATTGTTTTATGGATCTTAATACTCTTTTCTTTTAGTAGCTTATCTACTTCGTTATTAACTATATATAATTCCATTAAAGGAGTTCCACCTAAACCATTTATTAATACTGCTACTTCTTCATTTTTCTTTATTTCTATGTCATCAAAGATCTTATCCATTAAATCCTTTGTTATTTCATTTGCTGGCTTTATTTTCTCCTTATGGGTTCCCGGTTCACCATGGATTCCAAGTCCAACTTCCATTTCATCCTCTGCTAATTCAAAGCCTGGCTTACCTGCAGCCGGTACTGTACAAGGTGTTAATGACATTCCCATTGATCTTACATTAGATATAACCTTTTCAGCGATTCTCTTAACCTCTGGTAAATCCATTCCCTTCTCAGCTGCTGCACCGGCTATTTTATGGATAAATATAGTTCCAGCTATTCCTCTTCTACCTGTAGTCCAGGTACTATCTTCAACGGCAACATCATCATTTACAACAACGCTATCTACCTTGATACCTTCAGCCTCTGCTAATTCTCCAGCCATCTCGAAGTTCATAATATCTCCAGTATAATTCTTAACAACCAAAAGTACTCCCTTTCCACCATCAACTCCCTTTACAGCTTCAAAAACCTGATCTGGGGTTGGAGATGTAAATACTTCCCCAGCCACTGCACCATCAAGCATTCCTTCTCCTACAAATCCACCATGAGAAGGCTCATGTCCACTTCCTCCGCCACTTACTAATGCAACCTTTCCCTTTACAGGTCCATTTGCCCTTATTAAAACATCAAATCCTTCAACTCTTTTAACATACTCTGGATGTGCCTTCACTATACCCTCAAGCATTTCATTTACTACATTTTCAGGATTGTTAATGATCTTCTTCACAACATACTCCTCCTTTATTTTGGAATTTATATAATTCACAGGCAGTAGGCAGCATGTAAATTATTAATAATAATAAATTTAGTACTAAATTATGTCCAACTTTCTTTAAATATGCCTTTCATGTCCATTTTTGTTTTTTTAGAAATTCTTCTTACTATATAAATATATAAGCAGCATTTGTGCCAAGTTTTCGGAAAAAGAGAAAAAAAATCTTTTGCTCATTTAAATAGGGTATTTTACTGGTTTCTATGATCAATCTCTATTATTCATAGCTTAATAGAAGAACAAAAAAATAAAAAGAGCTGATAAATCTTATCAACCCTTGATAATTTTTATCAGCTCTTTCAGGAATTTTCAATTATATTAAGCAACGCCTTAATAATAGTCCCTTTTTTCACTTCATAATCTAATATGCTTTATTTAACAAATCTATTACAACTTCAAATGTAACCTCTTTTGGATTCATGGCTATACTTGGTTCTTCAAGAGTCGCATTTGCTATAATCTCAAAATCAGTTTTCTTAATATTAAGATCAGCTAATCTAGGAATTTGAATTTTATTATTAAGTTCAAGTATTTTTCTACTAACATTACTAGGAATACCTTCTTCCATAGAAAGACCTAAGATATATCCGATATTCCTCATTTTTTCTTCACAATGATCTCCATTATATTCAATTACATATGGAAGCATTATGGCATTTGCAACTCCATGGGCTATATTAAAATGTGCACCTAATGGATGAGCAATAGCATGAACTAAACCTAATATTGCAGAATCAAATGCAAATCCAGCCATGGTACTTCCAATCATCATTTTTTCTCTTGCTTCTTTACTACCACCATTTGTAACAGCCGTCTCTAAATTATTAAGAATTAATTCTATGGCTCCTAATGCATTAACATCAGTAAAAGGTGTTGCCAAAGTAGAGACATAGGCTTCTATTGCGTGGGTAAGTGCATCCATTCCAGTTGATGCAGTTATATTTGATGGTAGACCATAAGTTAATGAATAGTCTAAAATCGCATAATCGGCTCCTACGTTTTTACCATCTATTACCATCGTAACTTTCGATAAAGAATCTGACGGCTAAGTCCCAACCGCTTAGCTGCAGAAGTGATGTTTCCTTGCTCTTCCTTTAAAACTTTGTCTAATAAGAGTCTTTCAAATCGGTAATACAAGCCTTCTTCCTTCGATGATTTCGATACTATTTGCTTTTCTTCCCTCACAATCTTATGAAACATATAGCCGCTCACGATGTCATCGGTGAGGTTCTCTAAGGTCAGCATATCATCACTTTCTTTAAGGATTAGTGCCCTTTCAACGATATTACTGAGTTCACGTACATTTCCTGGCCAATCATAGGCAATCATAGCGTCTATAAAAGCTGTAGACCAGTTTACCGCCTGAAGGTTTAAACGCTGTGAAAATTCTCTAACCAAATGCTTTACAATTAAAGGAATATCCTCTTTACGATCCCGCAAAGGAGGGATTTTTAGTTCTATGATTTGAATTCTGTAATATAAATCGGCTCTGAATTTACCCGCTTCTGATTCCTCTAATAGATCTTTTTTCGTAGCCGCGATAATGCGAAGATCAACTGGTATCTCGTCTACACTTCCTAGTCGAGTAATCCTGTTAGTGGAAAGTACACGTAATAGCTTAATCTGAACATTTAACGGCATGCTTCCTATTTCATCTAAAAACAGAGTACCACCTGATGCAAATTCCATTTTTCCAACCTTACCGCTCTTAGATGCTCCAGTAAAGGTTCCAGCTTCGTAACCAAAGAGCTCACTTTCAATCAGTTCTGATGGCATAGCACCGCAGTTGATAGCGATAAAAGGCAGTGACTCCCTTGCACTCGCATTATGAATGGCTTGTGCCAAAAGTTCCTTCCCTGTCCCACTTTCTCCATGTATCATAACATTGGAAGAGGTTCCTGCGACTCGTTTTGCCATGGTCTTTAGTTGGGTCATAACTTTAGTCTGTCCAATAATATGCTTAAAAGTATAAGTTGCTCGATTACCTTTTATCTTATTATGCCATTTGGATATGCCTTCAATATCCATCAGCGATACCAAAGTCCCAACGGGTCTATTCAACAGCAATATTGTTTGATTGGATGCAAAAAAAGATTTTCGTCTTTTCTCTGTCTGAAGAAACACAAGTTGTTCCTCAAAGTCTACTGACCTATAGGCATTCATATTCTTAAGCTTTTCAAGAATCTCCATTTTAAAGTTGCTGGATGCCATGTCTATATCCAACATTTCCAGAGCTCTTTGATTGTATCCATGTAATACTTGAAATTGATCTATAAAAAACATGCCCTCATGGGCGTGTTCTATAACGCCTTCTAAAATCTTTATATACAACTGAAAAGTGTACATAGCTTCATGTAGAAAACTGTGTTTCTCGAATAATTCTGCCATTTGCTCAGCAACGATCATCATTTGTTCATCACAATTTTCAATGTCTGCTACCACATAGATCACCCCTACAAGTCGGCCTTCACCATCTGCATAGGGTGCTGCATATCCCGCGGCGTCCTTCAAGCTTGAAATGTAATGTTCTCCTCCAATAACACTACAAGGCATTCTCTCCTTAGCACTACAAGCCACAGCATTAGTACCAATTACAGCTTCAGACATATTCTCAAATACATGCTTCTTGTCTTTCATATCATTGCCTTGTGCATAAAGACAGGCTGTATATATGCATTGTTCGTTATATATAACAATAGTGCAATTAAACTGCTTAAGATATTCCATCAAGTTTCTTAGACTTTGATGGCTCATCAAATGGAGAAAGAAGTTTCGCAGTTCATCTTGCGAGAAAATCTGCGTTATAAATTGAATTTCAAGACCATCGTAGTCGGGGTGAATACCCATGGTTCGAGATCTATTCCAAGAGGATCGTACGTAATGAGACAAATCAGCCTTTTCGATTAGACTATTATTCATAAAATCCTCCCATAAAGTCTTAAGATATACTTCTCTTTCATCTGAATAGCCATGATTCATGAGTCTTCCCTCCGATTCACTTATCTTGTTTTGATTATAACACATCTGTCTTTCCTCTGCTCTCCATGCGATGACATCGTTTAAGAATACAGAAAAGACTGAGTCTTTTTAGTGATTCAGTCTTTCCTTAATTAGTATCTCACTTCTATTTATTCAACTTAAAATCAGTTGTTTTAAATCAAATCCCGAAATCTACTATCATCATACTTCTCATTATTTTTCTTCTTTGCTAAAGCTTCCTTTAAAGCCTCAAAGGTTTTACCATCAAGTTTGTACAGAATCATACAAAGTGCACTTATTATGTAGAATGCTGGAGCATAGACAGTCGTAAGCATTTTAATACCACGTAGCGCTCCTGTCGTCTGTTCCGCTGCACTTCCAACGTAGCCACTATACTCCATAATCGCACCCATTAACCACATACCTAAAGCAAATCCTATTTTCTGGAACAGGAAAATAATTGATGTAATAGCCCCTTCCTTTTTTAAACCGGTCTTATACTCATATGCTTCGCAACAGTCATACATCATAGATTGATGTAATCCAAAGTAAGTATTATGACCAAGGGTTACAATAACAGCAAATGCAAGGAGCAGTACGAAGGTGAAATTGAAAAAGGAGTAAATCATTTGAACAGTTCCAAGAAGAGCGATCATATATATATATGCTTTACGTTTACCCATTTTCACTCCCAGTATGTTACTAATCGGGATAATGAACAAACCGATGGCAGAGAAAAATGTCCAAAACATAACTTGTTTTCCTCCATCGAGCTGCATATTATTATTCATTAGAAAGACAAATATCCCATTTGTGATTGAAAACCCTACGGCATAAATCATCACAGCAATAGACAATAATTGGATAGAACGAATCTTCACAGCACTTGTAATTGTTTCAAAGAAAGACTGCCCCTTTTCCTTTTCAACACTTACTATTATCTGCTCTTTACCTCTAGTGAAATTCCAGCTGATTATTGCTGCTAGGGTAGATAATAGACCAAAAATACCCGCAGTAATTGACCATGCAGTCTGTATAGACCCTGTAATTGCTGCAAATCTTTCAACAAGTATCATTGTACCCGAGCTTGCAACCAATACACCCACCAATTGGAATGCCAGACAATAAAATCTTACTGAGGTTCTTTCGTTGTAATCCTTGGTCATTTCCGCGCCTAAAGCCATATAGGGCACAAAATAGCAGGTATATGCCGTATAATAGAACATAGCTATGGCAATAAAATATGCCGTTTTCGCACTTTCTGTAAAATTCACTGCTGTAAACATCAACCATATCGCAATACCTATTGGTACAGAAGATATCAATATCAGTGGTCTTCTACGACCGTACTTGGAAGTCATATTATCGGAACAATATCCTATGATCGGGTCAGTTATTGCATCCCATACAACTGCAACTAGTGAAATCAAACCTGCCGTTGTCGGCTTAACCCCAGCAATATCAGTAAGAAAAAATACAAAGAAAAATACGAATATATTAGCGGAAATAGAATCCGTAAGTTGTCCCACACCATACAACAATTTGGTTCTCAAAGGTAATTTACTTGACAGCTGGTTGTCATTGTTTCCTGATATTCTATCACTCATAATTACTCTCCCCTTTTCATTATATAGTTTCTAAAAATTCCTGTAATCCACGATAATAATTCTGTACATCATCCCAAAAGGCAAAGTGACTTCCGTCAGGACAAATCAGTAATTTTGCCTCTGGAATCCTCCTTGCCATTTCCTTCTTATCTTCAATACTCATAGTGTCATGTACTGCACCAATCACCAAGGTCTTAACACTGATTTCTTTAAGATCTTCCCAACGATCCCAGGTTTTTAAGGTACCTGTAACAACAAATTCATTATTTCCTTGAAATTTGTTGTATACATTGTGAGCCATTTTTTCTGGTGCAAAAAATGCTGGCGACTCTTCTCGCCTGAAAATACATTGAAGGTAAAGCTTTCCAAAAACAATCTCATGGTAGCGTTTGTCATCATAATCTTCTTTAACTTCAATGGATTCCAGATAAGCCAATTCTTCTGGTTCAAGCAATCGTCTTCTCACTTCAGCGATACTCTTTTCATATGAATCATTACTGGCTGTCATGTTGGAAATTACCGATCCCTTTAAATAACCATTTTCTTGATATTTTAGAGCATATTCAATTGCTAGCATACCTCCCCACGAGTGACCAAGGATGACGAATCGGTCCAATCCTAATCCAGCTCTAACTTGTTCCACTTCATCGACGTAACGTTCCAAGGTTAACAGATTATCATCTTCCACTGGATCTGAGTAATATGATCCCAACTGGTCATAATAAATCAAGGTATACTTCTCCAAATCCATATGTTGCTCCATAATTTCAAAACACTCATGACACCCTCCCGGCCCTCCATGGAGCAATAGAATAGGTATTTTTCCATTTCCAACGCTTCGTGTGTAGACTTCATGGCCTTCTTCCAATTTGATTTTTTTTATAATTCCGTTTTTCATGTGTACCTCCTTGTAGTTTTAGTCATTATATTCAAGCGATGATTCCATCCATATATATTGCAATTTTTGTTCCAAAATCATACTTTCGAAAGTGTTTGAACTTTACGTGATAATTTTTTCCTTTAGAACCTTGATAATACTACTTTCTATCTATCATATTTTTTTTGCCCTTTGATCAATATTTTCAAAAAGTAAAAAAGCACTTTATACAGCACTTTTTTATGTAACTTTTTGTTACGTCAAAATGTACTGTTACTTTTTGCAACGTAACAATATTTAAATTTTATATGCACAAGTATCACTAAGTTTTCTCAGGTATACTTGTATAGACTTTTTCTATCACGTAACCTCTTTTTAGAGAATATTTCTATTGAACTTTATCATATGACATACGACTGCCCACTTTCTGAGTGTAGCTATCTTAAGTATGTATTTTGCACACAATTGATTAGTATGGTATAATAACTGATATCAAAAAAATATTTTTTTTACATTACTTTTTTTGATATTTTTCTCGAGAAAGGAGATTATCTGTGAAAAAAATAGAAAATGAACTTAAAATATTTGAAAATATTATTAAATGTATTTCGGTTCAATTTGGTAAAAACTGCGAAGTAGTACTCCATGATTTTTCTCAAGGGTATGAAGAGAGTATCAAACTCATTGAAAATAGCCATGTAACAGGTCGGTCAATAGGCTCCTCTATAACTTCTCTAGGTCTTGAATTCTTTCAATCCGATGAAGCTGTGAAGCTAGAAGGTGAAGGTATGTATAACTACATAACTAATACTAAGGACGGTAAAACTCTACGATCTTCCACTGCCTTACTTAGAAATGATGATGGAAAAGTAATAGGATCTCTTTGCATAAATATGGACATAACAGAATATTTAATGGCAGAAAATATACTTAAAAATATAACTATGAGTAATCAAAACCGTGAAGTGAAAGAAGTCTTTGTTAAGGATGTCAGTGAACTTATGGATATCTATCTTCAAGAATGTCTTGAGGTAGTTGGAAAGCCCATTGCAATGATGGACAGAGAAGATAAGATAAAAGCAATTAAGTATCTTGATGAGAAGGGTGTTTTTCTAATAACTAAATCTGGAAATAGAGTTTGTGATCTATTTGGTATTTCTAAGTTTACTCTTTATAATTATTTGGACGAAGTGCGTAAATAAGGAGCTAAAAGTTCAGCTCCTTATTTTAGATGTGCTAAAATTTAAAAATCCGTTAAGGTTGAAATGTACTGATAAACCAAACTTTTGACAGATTTTTAAACTCTAAAAGATATAGTAGTTAATAGGTTCATAGCAAATTATGGTCGATTGCTACTATGTTAATGATCCCAGCTTACCCACTAACATTACTGCTTTTAGTCTGTTTTTCAACTTTACTAACAGCTTTATTATATGAACAAGCAACTATGCATGCGGCACATTCCATTCCATTTTCACCCCAAAAGTGCAAACATTTTACCCCATCATTGTACCATTTATCTACACCTATAGCATTTGAGCTATTACAAGGTTTGTTTTCCTCATCTGTTGTTTTCGTTACTTTGGAAATGGCTCCTGCTGGACAAACTCTAGCGCACTTCTTACAGGCCTGACAGAATTCCTTTACACCAAATGATTTTGGTTTGTCAAATTCTAATTCTAAATCAGTGTATACTTTTGCAAGACGAACTCGTGGTCCAAATTCTTCTGTAATTAAAAGTCCCATTCTAGACGATTCTCCAAGTCCCGCTTGAATTGCCAGCGGAACGGATAATCCTGTATCATTTCCAGCATGGTGTGCATGGTATCCTAATTTTCTAAGAAAAGTTCCAACTCGAAATGAATTTTCAACCATGGAAGTATAGCCCATAGTAGTAGCTGCTGCAACAATTGCTGATGATTGTGTTTTGTATGCTTCATAATCCATCTCATATGCTAATACAATAACACTTTTAGGCTGGAAACCTAAATCAACAGGCCTAAATGGATTAGCTAAATCAAAGAATGGTTTACCCGTATAAAAATCTCTTGGAAAATAAACTTCTGTGTTATAAAGCCAGCGCTCTTCAAATGGTGCAATACCTACTAAGTCAGCGCCATATAATTTTGCAGCTTTCTTAACTGCATAACTCGCAGTTTTTTTAGAATCAAATTCATATTTCCTTTCACTTACTTTTGATGTAAGTTCGTTACCAGAAGGATCATTTTGACGATATAGTGACATTGAAAAAAGCTCACCATTCTCAAGTTGAATTACTAATCCTGAGTCACCAGAAGTTGAACGACTCGAGGTTGTAGCACCTTCAACTGCACCAGCACCCTCTTCTAGTGCATAATCAAGCTGAGTTATGGCAGGTGATTCATTTTCAACATCACACTTCGAATCCTCTAATTCATTTCTATTAAATATATGTTCTGGTGGAAGTGGAATAATTCCTACTGAGTTTAAAATGCGTTTGTTAAAGGCCGTATCAACCATATCAAATTTTTTCATGTGAGAATCAATTTTCATCATACAATCAATAGTATCATATTCTTTTAATCCAGCCCCAGTAGCTTTGGCATCTTCAGTCTCCCAGAAACCTCGATTATCCATAAATTCTCTCCCCCTTTTTTTCAAAATTTTCATTTGATCATAGTTTTCATACTTTTCTAAAGTATAGCTAAATATTAAACCGTGATCTATTTTTTGCATACCTTTCGAATCTTTGAACGGTAGATTATTCTAAAGTTCTTAAATCCATTATAAATAATATACAACAGAATTTCAAAAAACAAAGTAGCGCTTTATAACTCTGGAAAAAGCTTAACAAAGTTAAATAGCGGATGTGCTGTATTAAAATCAACAATAAGTGGTTGGATAAAGAAAAACAAACCTGTTTCTATATTTCGTTAATTCTCTTACAACATACTTTATGTCCATTTCCCAAATCCACTGCATCAGGTTCTGATGCAAAGCATTTCTCTGTAGCATATATACATCTTTGAGCAAATCTACATTCCTTCTTTGGATTGATAGGCGATGTAATTTCTCCCTTGAGTCTTATTCTTCCTTGCTTCTTATCTAAAGTGGGAACAGGTATAGCCGAAAGCAGTGCCTTTGTATAGGGATGCTTAGGATTCTCAAATAGCTCCTCTACTGGAGACCTTTCCACCATCTGTCCTAAATACATAACAAGTATCTCATCGGAAAAATGTTTTACTACCGACAAATCGTGGGTTATAAATATATAGGTTAACCCCAGCTCTTTTTGTAATTTTTTCAATAGATTTAATATTTGAGCCTGTATAGATACATCTAGTGCCGATACTGGCTCATCACAAACTATAAATTCTGGATTTAAGGCTAAGGCTCTAGCTATTCCTATCCTTTGTCTTCTTCCTCCATCAAGCTCATGGGGATAAGAGTTTACCAGTCTTTCTGATAGTCCCACAAGCTCCATTAGATTAAAAACTTTTTCATCCAATTCTTTTCTATTTTTAGCTACCTTATGGATTATAAAAGGCTCTGCTATTGTTTCGCTTACTGTCTTTCTAGGATTAAGTGATGCAAAGGGATCTTGAAATATAATTTGCATCTTTTTTCTCGTTTCGTTCATTTTTCTTCTGTTAAAATTCAGGATATTCTCTCCATCAAAAAGTATTTCTCCATCTGTAGGATTTAAAAGCCTAGTCATCAGCCTTCCTGTAGTTGATTTTCCACAACCTGATTCTCCAACTATTCCTAGGGTCTTTCCCCTTTCTATGGAAAAACTAACTCCATCGACTGCATGCAGCATTCCATCAGGAGTAGGAAAATATTTCTTCAGATCTTTTACTTCTATGAATTTACCCGACATATTTTTCTACCTCCTTAATAGTTAACTTGTCTTCGTAGACAAAACACCTTACGCTATGACTCACACCAATGGATAGATTACCAGGCTTTTCGGCTTTGCATATTCCTTCTGCGTGGGGACACCTAGGACTAAACTTGCATCCAATCGGTAGGTTACTTGGATCGGGCATTAATCCCTCTATAGGTCTTAGCATATCTACCTTATCACTTATATTTGGTATCGAGCCAAAAAGTCCATTGGTATATGGATGCTTAGGAGCTCTAAATATTTCCTCTAAGTTACCGGATTCAATTATCTCTCCAGCGTACATTATTGCTACCTTATCACATATTTCGGATACCACTCCTAAGTCATGGGTTATAAGGATCATAGAGGTATTCATCTTTTCCTTTAGTTCCTTCATCATATCTAAAACCTGAGCTTGTATTGTAACATCTAGGGCTGTTGTTGGTTCGTCGGCAATAAGGAGCTTTGGATTACAGGCTAATGCTATGGCTATAACTACTCTTTGCTTCATACCACCTGAAAATTGATGTGGGTATTCAAATCCTCTCTTCTTAGGTATTCCTACAAGCTCTAGCATATCCTCCGCCTTTGATATAGCCTCCTCAGCAGATAGCTTCTGATGGTTTTCTATTACTTCTGCTATCTGATCTATTACTGTAAGTACTGGATTTAATGATGTCATTGGATCTTGAAATATCATAGATATATTATTCCCTCTAAGATCTCTCATTTCTTTTTCAGAAAGCTTGACTATGTCCTTTCCCTCAAATATTATCTTTCCATCGACAACTTCCCCCGGAGGTGATTGAATTAGCTTCATTATACCTAATGCAGTAGTAGTCTTTCCCGCTCCTGTTTCTCCGACTATACCAAGGGTTTCTCCTGTATTTAGACTAAGGTTTACTCCATTTACTGCTTCTACTACACCATCGTCGGTAAAGAATTTGATGACGAGTTTTTCTATATTTAGTAATTCTTTACTCAAGTCACGAACCTCCCCTATCTTTTCATCTTCGGATCTAAGGCATCCCTTAGACCATCACCAAGTAAAGTCAATAGTACAACAACTATTACAATTGCAACTCCTGGAAAAGCTGTGACATGCCATACATCTCTAATAAATTTTTTCCCCGACGCCAGCATAGCTCCCCATTCAGGATCAGGTGGTTGTACTCCAAGTCCTAGGAAGCTAAGTCCACTTATAGCCATTATTCCTCCTGCAATTCCCATTGTGAACTGTGATATTAAAGGAGAAAGTGCATTTGGGAGAATATGCTGAAATATTATTCTGGCATCACTAGCTCCTAGAGCCTTCACGGCTTCGATAAATTCCTGTCCTTTAACCTTTAATACCTGCACCCTAATTAATCTTGTTGTCCCTGGAATCGATGAAATAGAAATGGCTAATATCAGATTAAATACATTTGGTTCAAGGGTACTTACTATTGTTATCATTAACAGCATGGCTGGAATTGCCATTAAAATATCCATAAATCTCATTATTATGTCATCTATTATTCCACCATAATATCCTGCAACTGATCCCAAAATACAAGCAAGACTGAATGAAAACGCAACTGATAATACACCGGCAGATAATGATATTCTAGAACCATATATAATCCTAGCCAATATATCTCTACCTAATTCATCTGTTCCTAAGGGCTTTCCTTCTACTGGAAATTTGAGTCTATTTACAATATCAGTTTTTATAACACTTTCTTCGTAATCAACTAAAAGTGGGGCAAAAATAGAAAGTAGCACTATAAGGGCTAATATTATCATAGCAATTACAGAAGACCTATTGCGTTTCATTCTAATCCATGCATCAACCCACAGACTTCTTTTTTTATTGTATTTTATGGTCTTTTTCTCACTTGAGGCTAATTCAGTCATATCTACACCCCCTTAGCTACATTTTTGTTTTTTACATATTGAGATTTTATTCGTGGATCAATGAATCCATATGTTAAATCTGTTAATAAATTAACAACAGCAATAATCATTGCTAGCAAGATTACACTACCCATAATAGTAGGCACATCTTTTTGTCTTATTTGTGTGACCATTAGTTTTCCTAATCCATTTATTCCAAAAACCGATTCTATAAGTACTGCGCCACCAAAACTAAATGCAATTGACATTCCCACTGTGGTTACCATAGGAAGCAGAGCATTCTTCAGGGCATGTTTTCTTAGTATTTTACTTTCTTTTATTCCCTTGGCTCTAGCAGTTCTAATATAATCTTGTCTAATAACATCAAGCATAGACGCTCTTGTAAGCCTAGAGGTTATTGCTATAGATGCCGCAGACATACATATAACAGGCATAATTAGTGCTAAGGGACTTCCTAAACCACTTGCCGGTAACAGTCTCAGCTTTACGGAAAATAATATAATAAGCATAAGTCCCAACCAAAAAACAGGCATCGCAGCTAGAACTAAGGATACAATCCTCATCACATCATCCACAGTGGTATTTTGCTTTACTGCAAGATATATTCCAAGGGGTATACTTAATATCAATGTAATTATTAATGAGGAAAATGACAGTAGCATAGTATTAGGAAGTCTTAATTTTATCATTTCCCATACAGGTTCTCTAGTAGAGTATGAGGTTCCAAAATCTCCTTTTAGAGCATTTCCCATGTATCTGAAATACTGAACTAAAAATGGATCATTCAAACCTAGTTGCTCTCTCATTAACTCCAGTTCCTCCTTCTTGGCCTGCTGTCCTAATATTATTTGAGCAGGATCTCCTGGACTAAATGACAGAATAAGATATACTATGAAGGTAACGCCAATTATTACTGGTATCATCTGTAGTAGTCTCTTAAAAATATATCTTCCCATCGCTCTCCTCCTAATTTATTGAAATCCATATGGGCTTAGAATTGAATCAATTGATTCAGCCCTAAGCATTATGGATATCTTTTAAGTTTATTTTATTACTGCTTTATCATATTTAACTATCCCAGTAGGATAAAACTCTATTCCCTCTATATCGTTTCTAAAACAAGAGATTTCTTTGACACTGGTAGTAGGAATCATAGACATATCTTCAGCTGCAATTTCTTGTATTTTTTTTATGATGCTAATTCGTTCATCCTCGTTTAAGGTTTGCTCTGCTCTGTTATACAGTTCATCTATTTGTGGATTTATAAGGAAGGATATATTATCTTCTGCTAAGGATTCTTCTGTATAGCATCTTAACATTTTTAAACTATCTCCAGTATTGGAAGACCATGAACCTAACACCATCTGGTACTCCGCATTTAAAACACGATCTAAAAACACTCCGAATTCTAAATTCTCAATTTTCATGTCAATACCTATAGTTTTAAGTTCTGCTTGAAGAAGCTCTGCCTCAGGCAAAGGAGAGTATAACCACATTGTAAATTCTAACCCATCTTTATAACCTGCTTCATCTAAGAGTTCTTTGGCCTTCTCTAGATCATACTCAGGCATTTTATCAGAGGAATGGTATCCATCGCTAATTATTGATATCATACTATCAATAGGTACTGCTTCTCCGGCTAGTTCTGCAAAAGCTTCCTTATTAACTGCATAGGCAATGGCTCGTCTGACTAGCTTGTTATCGAAGGGAGGTTTAGTGGCATTCATTGAAATAAAAGATAATCGCAGTGTATTTCTTTCCGTTATATTTATCTTATTATTATTCCTTGCCCTATCTAAATCTGTATAGTGAATCTGCGGCACCACATCTGTCTCTTCTGTTTCAATAGCAATATATCTACTTGAAGCTTCTTCAATAGCCTTGTAGGTTATTTTCTCTATATCAGGTCTTTCGAAGGGATTCTCTTCCCATCTCTCTAATATTACTTTTTCGCCCGGTATAAATTCAGCAAGCTTATAGGGTCCTGTCCCCATAGGTACTTTATCATGGGCCTCTTCTCCAATTTGTTTTACATGACTCTCATTTACTATGTCAAAGCTTGATGCTAAATCTCTCAACAATGAATATAAAGGCTTTGTAGTTTTAATCCTAATTTTATTTCCATCTATAGGAGTAACGCTCTCTACATATTCCATCAGACTAGCTACCTTAGGTATTTCCCTGATTCTTTCCATGGAATAAACAATATCAGACAGCTTTAAATCATCACCATTTTGAAACTTGACCCCCTCTTTAATAGTAAACTCCCATATGAGCTCATCTACACGTTCCCAAGACTCAGCTATACTCGGAAGGACATTAAGTTTTTCATCAAACTTTACTAATCGGTCAAAAATATGTTCACATATTCCATTGGTAATTGCAAAGTTAGCTTTAGCACTATCAAGAATATTTGTTATGGAGCTTTCAGCAACAACTATTTCCTTTGACTTTGCCTCATCATTTCCTCCAGTGTTATTCGAAGAAGTAGCTTTAGTATCATTGCCCCCACCACCGCAAGCTGCTAACAACAAGCTTAAAACTATAAAACAAGATATCATTAAAACTGAAGCTTTTCTCTTAAACATAGAATCTTCCCCTTTAAATGAAATTTTATTTCCATACTTCTCTAAAGACTCTCATCCAGTTTTCTCCTAGTATCTTTCTAACCTCGTCATCATTATAGCCTCTAGATACTAAGCCCCTTGTGACGTTGATGAAGTGTCTGTATTCCTTTAATCCTTTAACCCATTCAGTTGAAGGACCATCACCTTTTTTAAAACCCATTTTATGTGCAACCTTTTCCTTAAACTTTATAGCTGCCCATAGAGGTTGAGTCATAGGCCAATCGGTTCCTATACCTACATGGTCTACTCCTACTAGCTTCGCTACATAATCTATATGATCTAGGAAATGATCCAAGGTTGTATTTTCTCCATCGGGAGCTATAAACCATGGCATTGCAAATATACCTATTACACCACCCGTACTTGCTATTGCCTTTATTTCTTCATCGCTCTTACACCTCATATGGAAGAATACGTTTTCTGCACCTGTATGAGTTGCAATTACAGGTGTCTTTGAAATTCTACAGGCATCTAGTGTTGTCTGTTTTCCGCAATGTCCTGTATCAACTACAATCCCAAGCTCATTCAGTTTTTCAATAAACTTATAACCAAAATTTGATACACCTGCATTTGATTTTTCTGCACATCCAGCAGCTACATGATTTTGATTGTTGTAAGTAAGCTGAACTACTCTTAATCCATAATGATATAATGATTCCAGAAGATCTAAATCTTTACCAAGAGCAATGGTTTCTTGACAAGTTACTATTCCAGCCTTTTTATTCTCTTTTTTAGCCCTTTCAATATCTTCTACTTTAAGAGCCTTTATAAGCCAGTCAAAAGCATCGAACTGCTTTTCATTACCACATATACTACTGATTATATCTTCTAAGCCACCTAGGCCTAATTGTCTATTTCCAGCAGTGATACCGGATTGGTACCAACATTCCTTAAATTCTGGAAGATTTCCTTCAGTTGCAAGCTTATCTAACATATGTCCGGCAGCATCAACCTGTGCTTCAATATCATCTTCATATTTTTCCTCAGCTTCTCTCTTTATGTCATCTACTACTTTGTCTGGCAAGGAGTATGGAGATAATGGCCCTTGAAAAAGCATATCAATTATAATAGCCTTATCATGTAGTCTTCTCGCCCTTTCTTCTTGTTCAGTTGTTAACTTAAAATCATATAACTCAATTTTCTTATCCAATACTTTTACCTCCTATTAATAATTTCTCTCTACCTTACTGCTTAACTATTTTATCAATTACATAATTGGCTGCCGCTAAATCCTCTACGGCAAGTCCCATAGCTTCAAATAGTGTTATATCTTCATCTGACCTCCTCCCCTTAATTTTTTCAATGAGAACATCTCCAACTTCACCTAATATATGTTTTTCTGTGATAGCACCTTCCCTTAAAGGAAACAAATAGTCACCGGCCTCGTTGATTGTAGATTCCTTTCTATCTACAAATAGTTTTGATTTTACTACAGTAGCTGTATCTAACTCCCTATCTCTTGGTCCACAGGCCCCTATTGCATTTATGTGCACTCCTGGTTTTAGCCACCTCCCAAGGAGTATAGGTGTCTTTGCAGCAGTTACGGTACAAATAATATCAGCATCCTTTACTGCATCCTCTACCTCACTACAAGGAACTATCTCTACATCAAATTTTTCTGACATTTCTTTAGCAAAATTTACCGATTCATCGTAATAGATGCTCCATACATTAACAGTTTTTATATCTTTGACTAAAAGCATTGCTTCAAGATGGCTACGAGCTTGGACTCCAGTTCCTAATATTCCAAGGGTCTTACAATCTTCTTTAGACAAAGCCCTAGTAGCTACTGCGCTTACAGCTGCCGTCCTCAGTGCAGTGATTCCCTCACCATCAACAACAGCCTTTAGTGATCCATTATTTGTTTCAAATACTAATATTACTCCTTGATGGGATGGTTTTTTCTCTTTATAATTTTTAGGAAAAACTGTTATTGCCTTAGTTCCTACAACTCTTTGAGACTCAATATATGATGGCATGACTCCAAATATATTGTCGTCATAAAGTCCCATTGCAGTTCTCAATACTTGTGTAGCTTGCCCCTTTGACAATGCCTTTAATGTTTCTTCCATTACTTCTATGCATTCCTTCATTTTAAGATTTTCTTCAACTTCTTTTCTACTTACAACTAGCATATTTTTAAACTCCTCTCAGTTCGAAGACTCATCTAAAAATATTTTTTACAACAAAAATATTTTTAAGATAGCAAATCAAAAAAAATTCATTAGCTCTAATAAGAGCTTAGAAGATTTTCACAATAAAATTCATATAAATTTTTATTTTGAAACCAAAAAATTATTTTTACCAAAATGTAAAAAAATATACATCAGAATATTTTCTTAATTATATAGCAACTTCTCATTAGAGTCAATGTTGTACTTCAAAAGTATAAAATGGTAATAAGCTTTATTTACAATTTTGCAAATCAAAAATATTTTTCTTTTCGTATATATATAATACGATAAACATCTCACATTCTGGAGATTTGACAGCCAGCGTTTTTGGGGATGTTAAGTCTTCGGAATGTAATAGATTTTTCGTAACTTATATATTATTATGTACTTTTTATCCTCCCCCTAGAAATTAATTCTTGAAATTTTGAAAAAATTGTATACAAATATAAATAAATCTGTTATTATAATATAAAAATTATTTTTATCTTCTTAATATTTTTTATATTTGCTGTTAGAAAATAAAATATCATTCTGATAGTAGATACTCATACATCGATATGCTAGATAATGTGGTACAAATAAATTAAGAAAGGATAATGCATATGAACAATTATTTAATGGGCAGTGAGTTTAATTTATACCAAGGTGGAGTTTATAATGCTATGTATAAGTTCACTGAAAAAGGAGTTGAAGTAAGCTTAGTTGATAGAAAGACACGGATTCAATTTAAAAAAAATCAACTAAAAAATGTTTCACATTTTCAAACTTTAATATCAGTTCAAGAAATTTTTAACGAAATAGAAAGTTATGTGAATTGCAAATGGGATAGTGATAAAATCATTTTAAAAAGCGATAAAAAGTACAATAGGTATTTGACTTTTACTGGAGATGTTGAAGGTAAAGAGGTCACATCTCAACTTTGGGCTAGAAGACAGTTGAGTCAGGGTGAAGATATGAGACCCGAACAGAATATTGATATTCTAACTGTAGAAGGTGAAATAATCGGCTTCGTAGCTACTGGAAGATTAACAATGGATATACTAATCAAAAAGGGTTATGAAAGCGTTTCTCCATTATCAAAATATGAAGATCCATTGTATTCCAAGGCAAAATACGGAATTGACTATTTAGGTAATCAATTTGTAACTACAAGGGACGGTATAAACCTTGCTACAGACGTTTATTTACCATATCCTTTAAAGAAAGGTCAGAGGGTTCCTGCCATAGTTATAAGAACTTGCTACGGCAAAACTGGAGACATTGATAGGTCCTCTCATTGGGTAAACAGAGGTTATGCTCTTGTAATACAAGACGTAAGAGGTAGAGAAGATTCTGATGGAGATTTGATTGTATTTTCCCACGAAAGAGATGATGCCAGTGATTTATTTGATTGGATTGTAGAGCAGGAATGGTGTGATGGAAACATTGGTATGTGGGGCGCTAGTTATCTAGGATATACTACTACCGCAGCTGCAACAAGTGGAAATCCTCACCTTAAAACTGCAATAAGCGAAGTCAATGTCGGTTCACCATTTTATGATACTGCAAGACGTGGTGGAACCATATGCTCATGGCCACTACTTTCCTGGTCCCTTGCCCAGTCCGTAAGCAATAGAATTAGCTTTGAAATTTTTGCAGGAATTTCTGTTAACCCAGATGCAGTATGTAGAATGAGACCTATTAAGGACATACCAACGCTTGCCCTTGGCATTGAGTCAAAGCTCTGGAATAGATGGTCAGATCATTACTATTATGATGGTTACTGGAAATTCTCTGATAATACAGTACACTCAAAAAATATTAAAATACCAATGCTTATTATGTCGGGATGGTATGATGGAGATGCACTAGGGGTTCAAGAAACTTGGAGATTTTTAGAGAAACACGATGTACCTGGCAGAAGAATAGTTCTTGGTGCTTGGCCCCATGGTCTTAATGCCTTCAGAGATTGTAGAGATTTAGAATTTGGCGATAATGCAATAGATTATGATTTTGATACACGAATTGTTAGATGGTTTGATAGATATCTAAAGGGCATAGAAAATGGAGAAGATAAAAAGCCACGGGCAACTTACTACGTAGTTGGAGAAAATCAGTGGAGAACTTCTGAAAGCTGGAATCCTAAGGAAAGTACTCTAACTAATTTCTATCTATCAAGCGGTGGAAAAGCTAATTCTATGCACGGAGATGGAATGGTACTAGCAGAGCCAAAGAACGAAACAGGTTATGATGAATATGTTTATGACCCAGAGAATCCAATAACAACTGAAGAAGAGGGGGATGGAACTGTACCTTATCATTGTAATCATTTCCAAGTAAGACAGGATGTTCTTTGTTATGATACAGATATTTTAACTGAAGATTTAGTAGTAGCTGGAAACTTCTATTCTGAGTTCTATGCATCATCCTCTGCAGTAGATACAGACTTTACTGTGAGAGTTTCTGATGTTGATGAAAAGGGGATTGCAAGAAAGATTTCTGATAATGTTATAAGGTCAGAATTCAGAAAAGGTTGGGAAAACCCCGAACTTTTAGAGCCTCATAAAGTAGAGAAATATGAGATGGAAATGTACTTTAACGGTTATGTATTTAAGAAGGGCCATAGGGTAAGAATAGACATTACTTCTTCAAACTATATGGAATTCTTCCCTAATACCAATACCGGTATTAACCCCTATGATGACCCAAGACCAATTAAAGCGACTCAAAGAATATATCATGGAAAAGAATATCCATCCCATGTAAAAATACCTGTGCTTAGTGGTAGCATTTAATAGGAATATGAAATATGTAGTGTACGAGCTCACCTTTTCAAAATATAAAATTCAAAGATTTTACTAAATAAACTATAGAGTATTTTTTAAAATGAGGAATTATTCTACAAGTTTCTAGATATCTCAATTATCAGAAACATGATGCTGATAATTTTGATAATCATAAAATATGACATGGTATATATCCCCAAACCTACTGGACAGAGCCGATACCAGATGGCTCTGTCTACATGTCATACTTTCGACGTCAATGACAGGCTTTACTTCTACAGATTTTTAGATATCATCGCAGCCCATATTTCCTTGCTTTTAATCCTACGGTTCTATGGGTGATTCCTAAGACTTTCCCTACTTTATTAAAGGATTTATATTTCTCTAGGGCTAGCTTTAATATATTTTTCTCGTACTCTTCAAGGGAGGCTAGATCACCATCCACTAAGTTAATCAATTCCTTATTTTCAGATTTACCTATACCATTTATATATATTGGCAGAGAATCCTGATCTAGAATCTCTTCATCACTTAAGGCAATTGCCCTTTCAATAATGTTCTCAAGCTCTCTAATGTTCCCCGGCCAGTTATATTTTTCTAGATATCCAAATATCTCCGGTGATGCTTTTTTTACAATCATATCTTCTTTTATACAGATTTTTTCTATGAAATGCTCTACTAATAAGGGTATATCACCCTTCCTTTCCCTTAGTGGTGGCAGGGTAATAGGAATAACATTTAACCTATAATACAAGTCCTCTCTAAATACCCCTGTTTTTATCATTTCCTCAAGGTTTTTATTTGTGGCAGCTATAACCCTGACATCAACCTTTATGGTTTGATTACCACCAACCCTTTCAAACTCTCTTTCTTGAATAACTCTCAAAAGCTTAACTTGCATTTCCTTGCTTATATCTCCGATTTCATCTAGGAATATTGTTCCTCCATCGGCCAACTGAAACTTTCCTAGTTTATCTTTTATTGCACTGGTAAATGCCCCTTTAACATGTCCAAATAATTCGCTTTCCAAAAGATTCTCTGGTATAGCAGCACAATTCAGTCTAACAAAGGGCTTATCCTTCCTTGAACTTGCACTGGCTATTGCTCTAGCTAATAGCTCCTTCCCGGTTCCACTCTCGCCGTGAATCAATACCGTTGATGATGTTTTAGCTGCCTTTGAAGCTAAATACAAAACATCCTTTAAAGCTCCACTCTTTCCAATTATTATATCGAAGGCTTCATGGATACTTTGTTTTCTATCAAGCTCTTCTTTGAAGTATTTTATTTTTTCTTCAGCTTCTGAGAGCTTTTCAATCATTTTTTGTAGTTGTGTTTCTTCCTTAGATATGGATACTACCCCTTTAAATACATCATTTATGAACACCGGTGCAGCATTTGATATGACTTTTACTCCCTCTTCCTTCTTAATTATTACTCCAAGCTTCTTTTTCCCGGTTTTAATAACCTTTGCAATTGCAGAACTAGGCAGGATGTCCTCAACATATTTTCCTTGTATTTCTGTCCTATCTAGGTTCCATATTCTCTCAAACTCCGGATTTGCATAGGTGATAATTCCTTTTTCATCCACCATACATATTCCATCGTTGGCGTAGTTAACAATATTTCCAAACTTCTCTTTTATTTCTATTACTGATTCCAGTCTATCGGAAAGTCTTTCTATTTCACTTATATCCTGAAATACTGCCACAGCCCCTATAATATTATTATCTACTATAATAGGGGTTCGATTTGTTATTATAGTTGTATTGCCTAGTTTTTGCTTCTCCTGAACCGATTCCTTTCCGGTCTTTAATACTTCATGAAGTCTAGACCCTTCCAGAGCCTCATTAACTTTTTTCCCAATTATTTCATTTCTCTTAATATTAGCTATTTTCTCTGCGGCCCTATTAAAAAGAATAACCCTATTATCTTCATTTACTACTAATACTCCATTGGATATACTCTCAATTAAACTTTCACTTGTTAATGTATTTTTATCTAATACCCTATCAATAGCCTCTATATCCGGAGTTTCAACATCGATTTTCCCTACTAAACATTCTGCCATTTCTTCAAGGGCTTGTTTACAGTCCTTATCTTCATCATACCCTATTAAAATCCTATCTCCCTTTCTTATTCCAAGAGTGGTCAATGCTAACATACTTGTTATTGGGATTTTACTTTCATCTTGCTGAATAAATAACTTAACACCGTATTTTTTATTAATTTTAGTAGCATTAAAGGATACTATAGCTGCAGCTCTAGTATGAAGCCCTTTAGGATTATCTATGACAATCTCCTTTTGATAATACATAATTAGCCACTCTCCATTTAGGTTTTATTGTTTGTTTTAATTGTACTAGAGCTACAGTATTTTTTCAAACTTTTAGAAATTTTCAGTTTATATCTTTCCTAAGCATACAATTTTCAGATAAAAGTAAATAGACATCTAGCTTAGATGTCTATTTATTATCTCATTCTTTATTCTCATATAGTTTCTTTCTATTTACAACCTTACTTCCATATGGTTCTATCATAATATCCTCAAACTTCTTTATTTCATCAGTATGATTGATAAGTACTAAATACTCTCCATCATTAGTATCACGAATATATACCTCAAGTCCATCTTGACTCATAATATGACGAATTCCCTTTTCAATAACAACTTTCTCTGCAATATCCTGAATAATGTCTGTACCTACACCACCACCGATGTAATACACTTTGCCCTCTCCGTGGTCATTTACAGTTATACAAGCTTTATCATTATACAGCTTATCCTTGTATTTATATAGTGTTTTTGCAGTTGTTGGTGTGATTAAATCCCTCCATACTTCACACCATCCTGGCTTTCCTTCATACTTTCCTTTACCTATTATTTCTACTTCTTGACCTGTCTGAAGTGACTCAACCTCATTTACTTCAATACCAGATATTTCTCTTACATTGCATGGGATAATCTCCCCCAAATTAATATTATTATTTTTATCCTTAATTCCGGCTCTAAATGAAAATACAATTGTACCTCCATTTGCAGCAAAGCTTTCCAATCTATATCCTAAGTCTTTACCAATAATCTGCAGGGCAGGTATTACTATAACCTTATATTTTGTGAAATCTCGAGTCACAGGCACTACATCAATATTAGTATTTAAATTGTAGAAAGGCGTATATAGCCTCATTAACTCCTTAGTAAAATCAAAGCCTGTACTTTGTGGCTGAAAGCTCCATGACCAAATATTATCGTAATCATATAAAAGGGCAATATCTGAGTTTATTTCAGAGTTAAAGACCTCTGTATGGGTAGTAATTTCTGTCATGAAGGACTTGACTTCCCTATATTTTCTTCCATATCTATTGTCGTGATCAACTATCCCAAAGCAGAACTGCTCTGCACCCTTTGTCATACCTCTCCATCTAAAATAAAGCATATTTGTACATCCATGGGCAAAGGCTTGATAAGACCACATTTTTGCCTGGTTAGCTCTAGGGAGATACCCTATCACCGTATGTCCCTGTGCACCCATTAGCTGTTCTACAATCCAAAAATTCTTATCCTGTAATCCTCTGATAAAATCCAAGCTCATAGCAATCTCAGCCCTTGGTAAGGGTTCCTTTAGACCTCCCCAAACTGGGTAATTATCATAGGACACAAAGTCTAAGTCTTTTACATTCTCTTCATGATCAAACCACTTGCCAAAGAATCCACCTGCAACATTAGTTGTGATGGTTTGATGCTCTCCTTTTGAACTTCTAACAAGTTCAATTTGCTCATTTGCAAAATTATTAAGTGAAAAGGATCTAAATCTAGCCCAATCTAATTGTAGTGAGGGGTTATGGGTCGTTATAGTCTTTAAAGGTATTGGTATCTCATGGAAATCATTATAGGTTTGACCCCAGAAAATAGTTCCATAGATTTTATTTAATTCATCGATATCTTTATATTTATCCCTTAGAAAAAACTGAAATTCTGTCTGACAGTTTTCACAAAAACACATATCACTGCCTTCATGTCCAAACTCATTATCAATCTGCCATGAGATAATTGATTCTTCCTCTTTGTAATGCTCAACTAGTTTAGTAACTATTTTTTTGCTGTACTCCTTGTAAAGCTCCGAGTTATAGCAATATTGTCTTCTACCTCCAAATACTCGGGTCTGCAAATTTTCGTCCTTTGATAATATAGATGGATGTTTTCTCGCAAACCATGCTGGAAATGCCGCCGTTGGTGTACCAAACATCACCTTTATATCTTGGTCTTTTAGCTTCTGGATCACCATATCAAAGAATGAAAAGTCAAATTTTCCTTCTTCTTTTTCCATTAGATGCCAAGCAAATTCGCCTATTCTGACGATATTGACCCCAAGCTCCTCCATACCTCTTACATCTTCATCTATCATGTCGGTATCCCAATGCTCTGGATAATAGTCTACACCTAAATACATATGACTCCCCCTCACTTTTATAGGTAAACAAATTCCAAATATTTCTATACATATCCTTATTTTCTATGTTAGCAAAAGTAAAATTAAATAGCAAACAAGCAAAAAAAATAGAGGCTTAGAAAAATTTCTAGCCTCTATCTTTAACCCAGATTATTTAAATAATGAATTAAACTTCTCTAAATCCATTTCGTGTAATCCATCTATTTGTAAGTCGGAATCCTTTAGTGTGTTAGATCTACCGATACCTATAGCCATCATACCGGCTCGTTTAGCTGCTTCTATTCCTGCCTCAGCATCTTCAAATACTATACAATTTTCAGGCTTCACTCCAACTGCCTCGGCCCCAAGTAGAAACACTTCTGGATCTGGTTTAGCATTTTTAACCTCAGTACCATCTATGATTACATCAAAGTAGTTCGATATATCTAATTTGGTTAGTATCAACATAGCATTTTTACTTGCCGATCCTAATGCAACTTTTACTCCACTGTTCTTTAAGCTCTCAATGAATTCCTTTGCGCCTTCTAATAGCTCTGATTCATCCATCTTTTCGATATATTCATTATACCAACTATTCTTGCTTTCTGCTAATTTTTCTTTAAAATCTTGGTCGTAGATCTTTCCTCCGATTTCAAGGATTATTTCAAGGGATCTCATTCGGCTGACACCCTTAAGTCTCTCATTGTCCTCTAGTGTAAAATTGATGTCCAGTTCTTCAGCTAATCTCTTCCATGCAAGAAAGTGGTATTTTGCTGTATCCACTATTACCCCATCTAAATCAAATATAGCTGCTCTAAGATTCTCCATATTACCAATCACCTATCTTAGCACTTATTTTTCTCATTGGCTTTAATTGAAGCTTCTCACCATAATGAGCTACGTCTAATACTTCTCCTTCTATGAGCTCATAGCTTGCTCCCTGATTATTTACTTCAACTTCAATAATTCTGCCTTTAAAATTTGTTTTAAATTTATATCCTTCCCATTTTTCAGGGAGGTAGGGTTCAAAGCTTATATTATCCTTGTCAATCCTTAAACCTGCAAATCCATTTACAACACACATCCAAGTCCCGGCCATATTTGCTGCGTGTATTCCATGATTAGTATTTCCATGATAGTCGTCTAGGTCCATTCTCGCCGTACTACTGAAGTATTCGTAGGCCTTCTGATGATAACCTATATCACTGGCCACGATACTAAATATACAACTTGAAAGGGAGGAATCATGGGTTGTAATCTTTTCATAGTAATCATAGTTCTTCCTTTTCTCTTCATCTGTGAATTTATCACTTAGTAGAAATAGGGCTAATACTAAATCTGCTTGCTTACAAACTTGATATCTATATATTACAAGGGGATGATAGTGTATAAGCAAGGGATAATTTTCCTTTGGTGTATTTTCAAAATCCCATATTGCTTTATCAAAAAAGCTTTCATCTTGAGGATATAAACCAAGCTCTTTGTTGTATGGAATATACATATTGTCTGATGCTTTTTTCCAGGTTTCCAGTTCTGTTTCTTCTAAATCTAGCTTCTCTACTAACTGTTTATATCTCTCTTCATTTTTTTCTTTCATCCACAGAGCAACATCATATGCATAACTTAGGTTTTCCTTTGCAATTAAATTTGTATAGCAGTTATTGTTAACAATTGCTGTATATTCGTCGGGTCCAGTAACACCGTTGATGCAGAATTTATTCCCTTTTCTCTCAATAAAGTCTCCTAAATCTGCCCAAAGCCTTGCCGTCTCAAACAATATCTCTGCACCATACGTTGCTAAGAAGTCCATATCCGCTGTAACTTCCATGTATCTTTTAATAGCGAAGGCAATATCTCCATTTATATGGTACTGAGCTGTTCCGGCAGGATAGTAGGCAGAACATTCTTCACCATCAATGGTTCTCCATGGAAATAGGGCTCCCTTTTCATGGGCCATTTGCCTTGCTCTTTCCCTAGCCTTATCTAAAATACTGTATCTATACTCCAGCAGTTTACGGCTTACCTCTGGGTGATGAAATAGGAAGAAAGGTAGAATATATATTTCCGTATCCCAAAAATAGTGACCTTCATATCCTTCTCCTGTTAACCCCTTAGCGGCAATGTTAGTTCTTCCATCTCTACCTGTTGACTGAAGCAGGTGGAACATGTTGAATCTGATTCCCTGTTGAAGGGCAGTATCTCCTTTAATCTGTATATCTCCCTTGTCCCAATATTCTAAGACAAACTCTCTTTGCATCCTAGATATTGATTCAAATCCTTCTTGTTTACCTTTCTCAGCAATTTCCCTTGCCATTGATAGAAGCATACATTCCTTATAATCTCTTGATGTAACGTATGCTATATATTTTGATAATGAAATCTTCTTATTTCTTTCTCCATCTATATCATAATGAACTTCTACCCTGGAGCCTTCTAGCACATTCTCCATAGAATAATTGCTTTCTGTGTCTATTTCATTTTCCATAGAACATACCAATGTAAATTGAGTGTGCTTTGTTTTTTGTATTAATGCACCAAAGCTTTTATCCATAACTCTCTCTTCAACTGAAAGTACTGACCCATCAAAGCTAGAACCTACCCTAGGATCATTTTTATTAGTTGAGTTAGATATATTTCCATCTATAGCAGAGACTATCTTTATTTTCCCATCGAAATTTAGAGGAGTTACCTCATAATTTATTGCAGCTAGATTCTTATTTTCAAAGGATATCAGTCTTTGTATCTCTATCTTCGCTTCTTTTCCCTTAGGAGATCTCCATATCAGATTTCTTTTTAATATTCCTTCCTTTAGGCTCAGCACTCTTTTATAGTCTAAAACCTCTCCACTCATCATATCGAACTCTTCGTCTTCAATAAAAAGCCTAACTATTTTTCCATTGGTTACATTGAGCATAGTTTGACCCTTTTCAGGATATCCATAAGCAATTTCACCATACTTAATGATTTCGCTTTCATAAAATCCATTTAAATATGTTCCTTCGGTTCCCGTTCTGGCAGGCCCAGAATAGCCTTCTTCAAAGGTACCTCTTATACCAATATAGCCATTTCCGAGAGCAAAAGCTGTTTCATTTCTAGCATTATTTTCTATTTTGAAGTCTTCTTCTATTATATTCCATTCATCATAGTTATAAATACTCCTACTATTTAGAAGCTTTTTCATATCCTAGCTCTCCTTCTTATCGCATCTTCTTTAAGATATCTTAACAACTCTATCTTTAAAATTCATGGGACATATCCCTCAAGATATGTCCCATAATTTCTATCTGCTAATTACTAATTATTTTTTTGCTTCTTCTATAACCTTTGCATATTTATCTAATGTTTCTTTAACGTCCTTGCCTTCGATTGCTATTTCTCTTAAAGCATCATTTAAAGCCTTATCAACAGTATCCCAATAAGTAACATTTGGTCTTGCTTCTGCCACTTTGATTGCTTCATTTACAGCATTAAAGTATGGTTGTTGCCACTGCTCAACCTGTCCATATGCATCACTTCTAGCAGAAGGCCATCCCATTTCTTTAACTAATATCTCTTGAGTTTCTTTACTCGTTAGATACTTCGTAAATTCAAAAGCTAACTCTTTATTAGGAGAGCCTACAGGTATACCAATAACCTCTCCACCTAGCACCTTTGATTTCTTTTCAGGACCTGAAAATGCCGGTGCAGCCTTAACTTCCTTTTTTCCACCATCTTTTACAATAACGTTGATTGCAAATGGCCAGTTTGCTCCGTAATAGACTGATTCAGTTGCTAGATATTTGTTCATAGTATTCCAGTCAGCCTTCTTAGTGTCAGGTGATAGGTAAGGCCAAAGTTCCTTAAGGAATTTATATGCCTTTACTGATCCTTCATCGTTTAACACAAGTGGGTCTCCACCAGCCTGTCTGATGAACTCAAATAATTGTACAGTTGTATTTCCATCTAATGTACCCTTGATAGCTACTCTACCAACACCTTCTTTTTCCTTTAAGGCCTTAGCGACTTCTAAAAGTTCATCCCAATTTGTAGGAGTTTTTAATCCATACTCATTGAATTTATTTTCATTAAAGAATTCAATTTCTACATTTGGTCTGTATGGCATAAAGAATAATTTACCATCAAATTCTCCAACTGGCACTAACGATTCGATTATTTCATTTGGTATTAAATCTCTGTATTCACTTAAATCTTCAACTAATCCCTTATCAACAAGTTGTGCTAAAGCCATGTTATCTTGAGTAATAATGTCAATTTCCATTTTGTCTGCCTTATTCATTGCTTCAAGCTTTGTTACTAAATCTGCTGGTTCAATTTGAAGTGGTTCAATTTTTACATTGTGTTGTTCTTCAAATGCAGGAAATACTTTTTCCTTCATTACTTCCCACTCTGATTCACCAAGAGCCATACTTACTCTTAATACCTTTTCCTCAGAAGCTGCTTCCTCTTTTTTAGGCCCAGCGCAGCCAGCGAAAACCGATGCAACTAACATTGTTGCAAGTAATAATGATAAAATCTTTTTCATAAAAATCCCCCTCAAAATTTTATTTTATGGCTCCTCCAAGATAATCTGACTTTAGATATCTTTGAAGAGCGTATGTTATTAATGCCACTGGTATAGTAAGTATTGTGGCATAGGTAGCTGTTTGAAAGAATCCTCCTCTATTAACGTAATAATACACCTGTAGAGGCAGGGTATTCTGTGAAAGTGACAAATACAACGCGTAAGTAAATTCATTCCATGAGTTAAGCCATACGAATAATGATGCAACTGCTATTCCTGGCGTTGCTATTGGTATTACTATACTCATAAGTGATCTTATTCTTGAGGCACCATCAATCATAGCACTCTTTTCAAGATCCACTGGAATAACTTCAAAGGTTCCAACTAAAATCCATGTTATAAAGGGAAGCTGTTCTATCAAATGGGCTAAAACAAGTCCGATATAGGTGTCCATAAGGTTCCATTTTAAGAATTTTACGGATATTGGTAGGGCTATCCCTACATTTGGGAACATCCTTGTGAAAAACAGCGTAAGTATTACAATATACTTAACCTTCTTTGGCAACCTTGAAATTACATATGCAGCTGGAGTAGCAATAAAAATTGCAAAGAGCGCTGTCAGAGTTGCTACCACAAAGCTTTTTGTAAATGCTGGCCATAGTTTTCCTGATGTAATAACCTTAGTCCAATGCTCAGGAGTAAAGTTATGAATTAAAAATGTTGGATGCTGAGTAAGCACATCAACGGGCTCACTAATAGATATCTTTACTAAAATATACACGGGTATTAATGTTATTAATGAAAAAAGTATTAATAAAGGGAAGTATGATTTATCAATGAAACTGCCAAATCTATCTTTACCTATTGTTTTCATTATGCCAAGCCCTCCCCTTTGTCTACATATTTAAGATACAGTAAAACAAATAGCATTATGATTACAAGCAATATAGTAGCAGCTGCTCCTGATACATTTGGATTATTATAAACTCTATATTCTTCAAAGGCAAATGTTGCTATTACCGGTGTATTTCTCCCAGCAAGAATCATTGGTAGTTCAAATATTCTAAATAAGTCCACGGATCTGAGGATTACCGTCATAGTTATAGATGGCTTAATCAACGGTAATGTAATGTTTTTAAATGTTTCCCATTTTGACGCCCCATCTATTTGTGAAGCTTCATAGACCTGTGTAGGTATTGACTCTAAGCCTGCAAGGAGTAGTAATGTTACTATAGGTGTTACCTTCCACATATCTGCGAAAACAACCATAAGTAAGGTTCTTAATCCACCGCTTGCCCAATCTATTGGGATAAACCTATAGCTCTCAGCTAGGATTCCTACGTACTTAAGTCCCTCTACTATTCTATAGGACATTTCATTTAGATAGCCTTGAGTATCAAAGATATATAATAGCGCAACACCGGAAACTATTGTAGGTACTCCCATAGGTGTTAATATAAGTGCTCTAAAAAATCCTTTTCCTTTAAATTTTTTCTTAAGTATTAGTGCAAGAATAAGACCCACAGTTAATTGCATTATTAATCCTAGAATTGAAATAATTACTGTGTTTGAAAAGGCTTTTCTAAAGTCGTCTCTTTCAAGTAAGTACTTGTAATTCTCCAAACTGAAAACATTAGTATCTGTACTTATAAACCCTAGTTTTATTGTTGTAAGTACTGGAAGCAACGTAAAATACATAATATAGAGCGCTAGTGGTAGGATAAGTAATATTTCCAGATAATATTTTTGCAAAAATCTTTTCATTCAACCACCTCCATGTAAACGTTATCATTTCTCTTTAAAAAAATTAGCAACTTTCTCTTTCTATGACATTATGCTTTAAAATCACTTTACATTTCTCAATTTTTTCTTTATTTATTTTTCTAGCAAGTAACTTCATTCCTTCTGAACCCATTTCATATAATGGCTGAGAAATAGTTGTGAGTGAAGGATATATCATCTTTGATATATCTACATTATCAAAGCCTACTACAGCTAATTCATCGGGGATTTTATACCCTTGTTCCAAAGCAGCTCTAATTACACCTACAGCCATCTCATCACTTGCAGCGAATACTACCTTTGGTCTATTATCTAAGCTCAGAAGCTTTTTTGCTCCATCATAGCCACTTTCATATCTGTAGTTTCCTTCTAGAATAAAATCTTTGTTGATATTTATACCAGCCTCGGACAATGCCTTTATGTATCCATTAAATCTTGGCAGTCCAGCATTTGGATCGGTCATTTCGCCGCCTATAAAGGCTATATCTCGATATCCTTTACTGATAATGTATTTAACTGCATCCTCAGCAGCTTTTATATTATCTATTGTAACCGATGTTAAGTCCTTATAATCGGTAGATATCAAAACTATTTGAATGCCTACACTGGTAATTTTATTAGCAATTTCTTCAGTTATAGTATTGCTCATGTAAATTATTCCATCTACTTGCTTTTCTACAAGAACATCAAAGTATTTCTTTTCCTTTTCCCTATCTAAATCAGTATTGCAAAGAATAATGTTATAATTATACTCATTAGCAACATCTTCAATACCTCTTACAACGTCGGGGAAAAAGTGACTTGAAATGTCAGGAATTATTATTCCAATAGACCTAGTATTTTTAACCTTCAAGCTTCTAGCTATTGCATTAGGTTTATATCCTGTTTTTTCAATAGCATCAAGTACTTTTCTTGTAGTTTCTTCCTTTACATAAACATTTTTATTAATAACCCTTGAAACAGTAGCAATAGATACACCAGCTAACTTTGCAACGTCTTTTATACTCGAGCTCATGTTGTCCCCTTTCGTGTAAACGTTTACATTATTTCTAAGTTCATTTTATCAAAGTATTTTTTTCATGTCAATATTTTATTTTTCTGTAAATTCAAATTTAAGATATCAATTCTATCTTTTTAATGCTTCATTAATACAGTATTTCTTTAATTTTGCTACACTTTAATATTTTTTTCCTCCTTTTACATATTACAATGTATCATTAATGTTCTCAAATAAACAACTTTTTTTAATGTTTCATCAACGAAGTCTTTATCTTTTATTAGAGAGCAATTTATTTCCACGTTATTTATCGATGCTTCAACCACAGCTTTAGAAATGATATATGCGGCTTTAGCATCTCCAATTGCATTTTTGTTTCCATCTTTTATTAATACTTTAATCAATTCTAATAATTTCAATGCATTTTGAGCCAACTCTAAAGGTACTAAAGCAGCTTTTTTTAAGTTTAAATCAATAGTTCTTTCTCTGAAGAGTTTTTCATTCTCTTTACTCTTTGGCATTTTATAAGCTTGTACTACTTCTCTATACACATTCCCATCATTATCTATCTCTTGAATGAATGCATTCCTATAATCTTGAGCTGTTTTTGATAGTTTTACCATTTCATCTTGTATATTCTCATATCCCTTTTTGTCTATTGTTACATTGGCAACAAGCTCTGTTAAAGCTGCAGATAGAGCAGCACATAATGCTAAAACGCTTCCACCGCTTGGAACTAATGGATTTTTTGAAGAAGTATCTTCTAAAAAAGATATGATAGTTTTATTTGCGTACATTAAGATGCTCCTTTCTCATTACTATGATTATAAACTATCTTCCTGGATTTTGTGCAAACAAAATCATAAAGTAATCCTAAAATGGGCAGACAAGATATTAATAGTCAAGAGCTTTTTACTAACTGGCCTACCCTTTTTTTCTACAACTCGTTCATATTATTCTAGAATATATCCATATCGTTACCTGAAACTACATCTCCATTGAATTTTTCTTTGACTTCAGAAATCATCTCCTGCACTCTACCTTCAATGATCATCTCAGCAGCGGCTTCATCATTGCCAAGCATAAATAGTTGATGATACATCACTAACAAGCCGGGGTTAACTTCTGCCGCAATTTTACCTAATTCATAACTAGATGTATGCACATTCGTATGATACTTAAACCATTTTGGATCTTTATCTTTAATCCCTTGGCCTGAATACACTTCATGAACAAGAATGTCACACCCTTTGGCATACTTAACCAAGCTTTCACATGGTGTAGTATCTCCTGATACAACAACAACTTTATCAGGTGTAGTAAATCTATATCCATAAGCTTCGAATGGGGGATGATTAACTAGAAAAGCTTCAACTTTTACTAGATCATCTTCGTAAACTAAACCCTCACTAATATCTGTAGCTATTACTTTAATACCTTCTCTATTAGCTTTTTCCAAACCGTTTTGCCTGGCATTAATATCCACTTCATAAGCCTTCATAAGATGCATCGTCATATTCTCTATTCCTTTAGGACCAAATACTTTAAGGGGTTCATCTCTTTCCATTACCCAAGGCGTATATATTAAGTCAGAATAGCCCACAGTATGATCTGAGTGCAGATGAGTCAAGAATGCCCTTTTTAAATTTTTAGGGCGAAGTCCTTTAACTCCTTTACGGTGACCTTTTTCAGCTTGCCTTACAACACCTGGTCCAAAGTCGACAAGATATGATTGCTCACCCACTACAATTGCAACACAAGGACCTGATCTTTCCGGTACAGGATTTGGAGTTCCTGTACCTAATAAAACTACTCTTGTTTGATTTTTCATGTGTAATACCTCCTGATCGAATAACTTTTAATAACGCTAACACAGCTTCGTAATTTAGATAGATTCAATAAATTTCTTAACTACAATATATCAGGTATTATAAAACTGCGGTGTAGCCGCAGCTACATTTTTCTGAGTTTCTGATCATTAAGAGTAACTCTTTTGCTATTACACACGATTTCAAAAACACCATCTACAATCCTCTTATCTTTCAACGCTTTTGTACTAAACTATGGACATATGTTACACTTACAAGTTGCATAGTATTTATCTACACAATATACTTGTAGTATATAATAAAATAGAAAAACTGAATCATAATTGCAAAATATATTATTTTATAACCGTTTTAGTTTTAATAAATTTAGGGAGTTGATAAAATGAATGATCATTTAGGAGAATACAGGTTATCTACACTTCCATGGATTGACCATGAATCAGATCTGCCATCAATTAAAGAACTTCTTTCCTTTGGAATACTACAGAATTTTAAGAAAGGAGACTATATTTCTAGACAAGGTGAAAAATCAAAAGCTATTTATTATCTTAAAACTGGAAAAACAAAAGTCGTTATGGTTACTCCTGAGGGCAAAGAAAAAATCCTTTGGTACACAGTTTCGGGAAATATCATTAATGATGTGAACTTTTTTCATCACCTTCCCTCTAATGCATCTATAATTGCAAGTGAAGACTGTGAAATATATGCTTTTGAAAGAATAGTATTCAGCAAACTCTTAAATGATTATCCGGAGTTATCCAAAGATATTCTTAAATCTATGGCAAAAAGAATACGTGTTCTCGTTCATCAGTTAGATACCATTTCTTTTTTAAAACCTACTACACAAATTTGTAGATTTCTTTATTCGTTTTCGGAAAAATACGGGGAAAAAGTCGGTGAAGAAATCCATATTCATCTCGACATTACTCATGCTGAGATTGCATCAATAAATTCATTACATCGTGTCACTGTTTCAAAAGTCCTTAAAAAACTAGAAACTGAAGGAATTATCCGCTATAGTAGTAATAGAATTATTTGTATCAAGGATATCGACAAACTAGGTGACTGCGCATTCCATGACTAGAACTATATAGAAGTACCAAAGACGATTTTGGGTATGAACTTAAACTTTGAACTTCATTAGCAATTTTTCAAACCGCCTTTTATGTAACTTCAATAAAAGTTATTTTTTACTTATATAATTTAAAAGGACCATTGATAAAGTACTCTATCCGCGGTATAAGTACATATTATAATCTAAATCAATCATTGGCAGATCATCTAAGTTCTCAAGTAATGTACTAGGTTCATTACAAACTATCTGATTTGATTTTCTATAACAAATGCATCCGCTATTCTCTATGTGTATATTATTAGATATTTTTTTCTACAATTAAATTAGGAAAACTAATCACTTGTGAAGTATAGTTTGAATTTCTATTAATTATGGTTGATAACAAATTAGTACCTATTGGAAAATGTATTAACCTTGATGGTTGAAATGCGTCAGCAAATATAATATCCATTTACTCATCCTTTCTGTATCTGAAATATATTAGAATAAAACCAATTGTACTTAGCCATAATTTAGTTAAACTGCTAACAAAGAGTATCATCAGCAGCTTAGTTTTGTTTTAAGTATAATTTTTTAGCGCTCTTTAGTATTGTAACAAACACTAAAGTTGGTTGACTATACTACTCAATCCATTTATAGTAATGTCAATTATAACAATCGGTTTTATTATAATATGATTAATACAATCCTTGTTGTCACCGTTCTTTTCAAATTCTTTATTTTTGCTTTCATAATCATATTTCAGATTTCTGTCTGCCATTTTATCAATCCCTTCTATTTGTCATAATTGAAAAGCTCTAGTATCCTCAAATGCATATTCAATGAAAATCTTTTTTCAATTCTTTGGCTTGTTCACTATTTATATATGTACTAAATAGAAAAAGGTTACTAATATCAATTTTATAGCTATAGCTTATATAAATGCCTATCTATTTTACTCACTAATGTTAATGGAACTAAAAGAATTCCTCCCCTCCTATCTAACATCTATATTAATAGGAAAAAATTGCTTCTGCCTTGATTCTATCCATTAATATTGACTTCTCGAGGAAAATGAAATAAGATAAACTAGGAAAGTATTAATTAGGGGAGTTAGTTCCCTTACTTTTAAGTAAAATTTTTCTTAAAGGAATTACCAAAACTTTAAAAAATAGTCTTTGTTAGGCAAGGCTCCTATACAGATACACGCTGCTGCCCTGAAACATCGAAAGATGCCAAAGGGTCAACAGGTTTTATCGGATTAAGGTATTACTTAATGTAGCTGGATTTATTCCAAAGCTGTATAGTGCTAAAGCTCAACGAGTGAAGATGATTATTGATTTTACTGTGCGTAAAACTTCACTTGTGGTGGAGTTTTTTTATTGAGGTCATTTCTCGAAGAGAAATCTGACCAAAACAAAGAGGTTCGATGCCTCTGAGTTTTTATTGTTGTTAAAGGGAGTGATTTTATGGATTCTGGGCCGAGTAGTTATAAGTCTATAGAAAAATTAATAAATTCACCTCATATCATTGTTTATTATTAGCAGGTTGTTTTCTTTGCATTTTAAAGGCCAATCGATCATTCCATGTTAATAGTAAATAGGAATGAGGTATTATTGGTATCTACATTAATATAAACTAAATGCAAAGGATGTGCTGCTATGATTCAAATATATAAAACAGTAGAAAATGAGCTTCTCACATTAAATACTACTGAAGATGGGATTTGGGTTAACTTAGTGAATCCAACCTTTTCAGAAATAAAGGAAATCTCAGAAAAGTTTAATATAGAAACTAATGATTTAAAAGCAGCCCTTGATAAAGAAGAAAGGGCGAGGATTGAAACTGAAGAAAACTATTTTGTTTTTTTAGTTGATGTTCCAATAATTGAAAAAGATTCAAATTCTGAAATTTACTCAACAATTCCACTAGGAATCATCTTATCTAAAACCTTTATTATAACGGTTTGTACTAAGGAATTACCCTTATTAAATGAATTCATTAATAAGAAGGTTAGAGGCTTTTTCACATTTAAAAAGACCCGCTTTATACTACAGATACTTCATAAAAATGCTTCATATTTCTTACGATATTTAAGACTCATTGATAGAAAAAGTAATCAAATTGAGGAAGAACTTCATAAGTCAATGAAAAACAAGGAATTAATTAACCTATTAGCTTTAGAAAAAAGTTTAGTTTATTTTTCAACGTCTTTAAGAGCAAACGAAATTGTATTAGAAAAAATGTTACGACTTGAGAATATTAAGAAATACCCTGATGACAAGGATCTACTTGAAGATGTTATTATAGAAAATAAGCAGGCAATAGAGATGTCAAATATATATAGTAAAATTTTAAGTGAAACACGGGATGCCTTTTCATCGATCATATCAAATAACTTAAATATAGTTATGAAGTTTTTAACTTCAATAACCATAGTAATGTCGATACCAACTATAATTGCAAGTTTTTATGGTATGAATGTAGTATTACCTATGTCAAAGAATCCTAATGCTTTTCTATATATCTTACTAATGACACTTATTCTTTCTATAGTTTCTGCCTTTGTTATGGCAAAGAAAAAAATGTTTTAATGAAAAATAGAGCTGCGTAAATGCAGCTCTTTCTTCCTTTATAAGTTTTTTACAGAATCATAATCTATGTAAATCTCAACAGATGAGTATATTCTGGATATATAGTAAACATTTATTTTTGATAAAAATTATGAGATAATATACAATTGTAATATCTAATATTTGGAGGTAAAAATGAATTTATATTACAACAGGAAAATTAAATGCGTAGAAGAAGAGCAGGTAGCTGCAGGAAAATATATAGAGTGGATGTATTCATCGCCCATAGGAATGGGTTTATTAGAAAAGATATTCAAGAAAAAATTAATATCTGTATTATATGGAAGATATTGCGACAGCCGATGGAGTCAAAGACAGGTAAAATCATTCGTGAAAAACTTTAACATCAATATGGAAGAGTACCACGGAAATATAGGAGACTATAAAAATTTCAATGAATTTTTTGCACGAAATGTAAAGACAGAAGCAAGGCCGATTGAGATGGATCCAAATGCCTTGATTTCTTGTGGAGATGGAAAATTTCTAGCCTATGAAAATATAGATAAAGATCAGATGTTTCAAGTAAAGGGAATCACATACTCTTTAAAAGAACTTCTAAGGGATCAAGCTCTAGCGGGTTTCTATCATGGGGGAAGTTGTCTTGTTTTAAGATTAGCCCCAACGGATTATCATCGTTTTCATTTTATTGACGATGGCGTTTGCGAAAAAACAATAAAGATTAAAGGAGAGTATTATTCCGTAAACCCTATGGCCCTAAAAAAAATTCCTAAGATTTTTTGTGAAAACAAAAGAGAAATTACGATTCTAGACAGTGATAATTTGGGAAAAGTTGCCTATATAGAAGTGGGAGCAACCTTTGTCGGATCAATTATTCAGACCTTTGAGAAGGGAAAAAGAATATTTAAGGGTCAAGAAAAAGGTTATTTTAAATTTGGTGGTTCTACAGTTATATTATTGTTTGAAAAAAATAAGATTCAAATTGATGAAGATTTAATAAAAAATACACAAGAAGATCTGGAAACAAAACTATTTATGGGAGAAAAGATAGGTACGGCTTTAGAAGAAAAAAAGTAAATTACTAAATCAAGTTTACATCTATTTTCGCTTCAATTAAAACTCAATATCATGAAAGTACATATAATCCACAAAAAAATATCCCTTAGTTTCTTTAGCAAATAAAAAAAAATTTAATATACAAACTGGTATATGCATGCTTTTGCATATACCGTTTATTATTTTTTTCAAATAAGTTTTCTTAATAACTCAATTTTTTTCTAACCTAGTATATATTACTACCCTATGTTGGCCCAAAGGTGCTTATAAACCTTTATATACTGACTAAAGAATAAACATAATAGAAACCAAAGCCTAAACTAGATATTCCAATGGCTAAATTCATGAATCTGTTAACATTAGCATTATTATTTACTGCAAATGGAATCCCCATGATAAGTGTACATAATAGCATACTAACAATCGTACCCAAACCAAAAACAGCAATAAATAGGCCTCCTTCTAAGTAGCCATTAGCCGTAGATACAGTTAGCAAAACCATTGCAGCACTTCCCGCTAACCCTTGTATAAATCCTATTGATAATGATTTTATATAGTCAATAACACCAGACCCGTGGATGTCATCATGACTATGTGAATGAAGGTTCTTTTTATAGTTTAATATTGTTTTTATACCAAGAAAAATTATCATGACCCCAACACCAATTTCTAGTAAATCAGCCAAGCCACTAGGTATCTCTTGTTTTAACATTATAGCAATCATACCTATTATTAATAAGGTAGCCGTATGACCCATTCCCCAAGTCACTCCAACCATTGCTGCTTTTCTGATATTTTTTGTTGTACCGACAATATTTGATACAGATATAATATGATCCGGTTCTATGGCATGCTTAAGCCCCAATAAAAATGCAAATAAAAATGTGGGCATCTCACTCATCCTATTCAAGCCTCCTAATATAATAAATCTAGTTATTTTTTCGATTTACATTGAATCCTAGTTTTTTTACTAATTGATTGTAGGTTAAACCAAATAATTTTTTTATTAAATAAGATGATGGTCCATTGAGACCATTATATTGCTTTTGTGTTGGCAATCTCATATTTTTCTCTACATATAGTTTTATTTGCTCCTTAATTCTTTTAAAAACGTCCTCTTCATTTAGGCCTAAATAGCCTTCAATAAAATCAATTTCACTATAACCCAAATATTGAATTAGTTCCTTATATGTGAATTTGAAACGTTTTTTTATATATCCATAGGAAGGAACATCTAAGGATTGAAATTCTTCTCCATTTGGCAGCCTCTTTTTTTCTTTTGCAAAGCCCTCAATTTCCTTACTGAATCTAAGTAAACATTCCTCATCGATAAAATACTTATATTTTTCTCCGGGGTTAATTGGATCAAAGCCTAGTTTTAATAGCAATGAATTGTACGTAAGGTTATGTCTTTTTTTGAAATATATTTCCGATGGGGCATTTAGTTTACTATATTGAAATTGAGTCGGAACAGTTTTATTTTCATCAACAAAATTTTGAATTTCTTTTCTCGTAAGTTCAAATATTTCATTGTAGCTGTAATTTTTATAAACAAGGGGTTTGTGCTTTAATACTAATGAATATCCTAAGCTCTCTAACAACTCATAGTATGTCTTTTGAAACCTACCTTCATAAAACGCAACTGAACCAATTTTAAATCTACTAAAGGCTTTCTTATTAGGAAGCTTATTATGAGTTTTTAAATATTCATCAATCTTAACTCTAACTTGTCCTAGCAAAACCTCCTTGGGAATATGCTTATATATCTTAAACCTATTTATATGATCACAGTCAATATTCTTTAGAAGTTTTGAGTAGGTTATATTAAATCTAACCTTTAGATAATTTAGTGAAGGCAGTGGTAAAGTTTTATAAATTTGTTCGTTTGGAACATATTCATATCTATCAATAAAATCTTTGATTTTCTTTTTAATCAAACTATATATTTCTGCCTCCGATAGTTTACCATAGTTTTTTACAACACTCGTTTTGGATGAATCATATCCTAATTCTATTAAAAAATCATTGTATTTGATTTTACCATTTTCGCTAAGCCATTTATATTCACATGGATATTTAATTTTGAATTCTCTTTCAGTTGGGAGCATATTAAAAACATGGATATACTCCTTCAACAGACTTTCAATATCTTTTTTCAAAGAAACCTCTCCTCTAATAGTGGGATTTCAACTAATAAATACTCATCTATATATGATACGATAAACATCTTACATTGTGGAGATTTGACAGCCAACGCTTTTGAGGATGACAAATCTTCACAATGTCATAGATTTTTCGTAACTCATATTATATTATACGATAAATATATAGATTTTTAAAAGTTTATATAAGGATTTAAGTAAAGACTTTAATTTATACATGTCCAAAACTCCCAAAAGATCTGAGTATTTATACATGTATAAACTAAGTTTTACTACGTAAACCCTATATAATAAGTTTAGAGGAGAAGTTCATTGAAAAAATATGACATAGGGTCAGACACACTTAAATGAGTGGGGGTCAAGCGGTCTCGCCCCCATGTCATGTTTTCTCTTTTAGTAGTAAAATATGCTTTTTATACAATCTATATAAGTTACGAAAAATCTATTACATTCCGAAGATTCACCATCCCCAGAAACGTTGGCTGTCAAATCTCCAGAATGTGAGATGTTTATCGTATTATATATAGATCAATATTTTTACTTTTTTACTCTGAAACCATCTCTAATAGTTTTTCCTTAATAATATTTACCTCTGTGACGGTCTTTTTACATAAATCATAGGGAGATGATTCCCTTCTATCTGAATCAACGATTTCTTCATTATAGTAAATCCAGCCCAGCATATCATCTTTATTTATATTGTTTTCTATATATTCTATGTCCTCTTCTTTTCTTACTTTATTTGCAACTGCAAATACTCTTTCAACCCCTATGTCTAAGGCCATCTTCTTCACTTTTTCATAGGTTTGAATACTTCTGATTCCCGGTTCAACCACAACAATAAATGCATCAACGCCCTTTGCAACACCTCGTCCTATATGCTCAATTCCAGCTTCCATATCCATAATCATTATCTCTTCATTTTCCAAAATCAAGTGAGAAATTAGCTTTTTCAATAATACATTTTCAGGACAGTAACATCCCTCTCCGCCCTTATCGACTGTTCCTAAATTCAATAAATTGATTTCATTGAATTTATGTGAATGCTCATTCTCAATGTCGTCTACCCTAGGATTAAGCTTAAACATTTTACCGAACCCCCCTAGGGAACAGGCTGTCCTTTCCTCTATTAATTCCTTCATTTTTGAAATAGGAACTATATCATCTATAATTTCTTGAGGAAACCCTAATGCAAGGGCAAGATTATCATCAGGATCTGCATCTACTGCAAAGATCCTATTACCCTCATCTGCAAATACTCTACATAATATAGATGTAAATGTAGTTTTTCCAACCCCGCCTTTACCAGTAATAGCTATCTTCATAGGTTTATATCCCTTTCCTTTCTATATACCTAACCTTCTTCTTTTCATATCCATTCTTTCAACAATCTGCTCCGCCGTTTTTATTGGATCTGTTTCTACAAAGAACTTCGCACCTACTATATCTTCAACATCCTTTACTAGGATATTCACTACCTTCTCAGAACCGGTTATTTGTGGCAATACTCCTAACCAAGTATCTATCCCTGTAGCTACAACATATACTCCAATAGCCACTGCCTTTTCAGACATCCATTCTGGAGCCACGCCAACAACGGGTAAATCTGAAATGTCTACTTCTAGCAGCTTTGCGATTTCTCCCGTTAGCTGTAGAATTCTACTAATATCTACACATGAACCCATGTGTAAGACTGGGGGAATATTTAAACCTTCACAAACGGACTTCAGACCATCTCCAGCTAATTTAGCAGACTCTATATTTACCAGACCCGCCTTTGCTAGTGCCGTTGCTGAACATCCGGTTGCAACTACTAGGACATCATTTTCAATTAATTTTTCAGCAATTTTTATATGATTATAGTCCTGTTTGATTCTTGGATTATTACATCCTACTAGGGCAGCCACACCTCTAATTTTTCTCCCTGCAATTGCACCTACTAATGGCATTAGGCTTCCCTTTTCATTTTCATTAGCCGCTTTATCAAGATGTTCAATTATGGATTCCACGCTATATCCCACCATGAATTCAGTTCTATTATCAGGAATGCATATATATTCCTTATCCCTATTTGGAAAGTTTTCAATGGCTTTAAGAACAATGCTTTTAGCCGACTCATATGCGTTTCCTTCATCGAACTCAATATGGGTGGCACCAGTGATTCGAGCTGTAGGCGAGGTCGTAATGAAATCCGTATGATACTTCTTTGTCAAATCTGCCAGTGAAGGTAGGATACACTGAACGTCTACAATGACTGCTTCAACTGCTCCAGTTATAACTGCTAATTCCTGTTGTAGGAAGTTACCTCCATTTTTTGTCCCATGTCTCATTGATAATTCATTTCCTGTACAGCACATTCCAACCAAATTAATTCCATCGGCACCTACTTCCTTTGCCCTTGCTACTAAACCCGGATCAGAAACAGCTAATAAAATCATTTCCGAAAGACTAGGTTCATGTCCGTGGAGTATGATATTTACTTGATTTTCCTCTAGCACAGCTAAGTTCGATTCGGTTTTTGTCGCCTTCGGTACGTCAAATAATATATCGCTTATTACAGTTCCCATATATGAGCCAGCCCATCCGTCTGCCAAAGACGTCCTTAAGGCCATACGTAACATCTCCTCTGCATCTGCCATACAACCTATATGGGTGGAATGCATTATGGATACAACCTCTCGATCAATTGCCCTTGGCATAATATTTTCTCTTCTCCAAAGCTCTTTTCTTACTTCAGGCACAGCCTCTGGTAATTTGATTTCACCGAAGGGTTTACCGAAGTTTTCTAATGCAGCTTCTGCAACTATATGGCCGATTTCATAGATATCCTTTCCTTCAGTATCAATATTCCATTCCGCGGCAAGCTTCCTAAGCTTATCAACATTCTTTATCTTGTAATCCCCATCCTTAGATGCCTGATGAAGTAAGTGTATTATTCCCCTAGCATGGTCCGAGTGAGAAGCAGTTCCGGCTGCAACCATTCTAGCTAAATTTCTTGATACAATCACATCTGCTGTTGCCCCACACAGCCCTCTGCTAGCTCCTTTTCCCGGAACGGGACTAATACGACATGGACCCATGGCGCAAATTCTACAGCACAAACCCTTTAATCCAAATCCGCATTGGGCTTTCATGCTTTGTACTCTGTCCCAAATAGTTTCTACTCCATCCTCTCTTCCCTTTTCCAATAGTGGAACCATATCATGGCTTACCAATGACTCAAAATTTTGCATTATATAACCTCCTTAATAGAATAAATTGACGTAAATTGTCGAAATATTAATTCTATTATAGCAAAATATTTTATATAAAACAATATCAATTGCATTTATTTATTATTTAGTTCACTTTTGTGTAATGTTTATTTATTTTATTCATCATAATGAAAATAGTTATAGATAACGACAAACTCCTCTTTTTTTAATTGTGATGTACCATGGAGTAAATCAGAAAAATGCAACACTGAAACATGATAAGGCTTGAATTACTATTTCGGGATAAAACTAAAAAGGGGCTGTCTCACAATGAAATTGTGAGATAGCTTCTTTTTTAGTTTTTGTACTATTTATTTTTAATAAATCAGAGCATTTTGAATTGAATGAGCCTGTTTTGAGGTACCGCAAAAAGAGATTCTAGTGAATCCCTAGGTGAAACTACATTTTATTGAAACGTCATGCTACTTTGACTTCGTGCATTATTACACCTTTCTTTTTGTTCATCTTTTTCTGATGGAGTTTGTTGATATTATAAGCAAAACATAGTAGAAGAAATTCAGTTTTTACGTTTTTCTTTCCCCGCGTTAAAAAACGTCTGAAACCATAATCTTGCTTTAATACACCGAAAGCACCTTCTACTTGAATAGAGTGATTTACTCTAAGTTTTATGCCCTCCGGGCTCATAATATTTTCTGTCGAAGAATTTCTATAGCCTATAAATGCCTCTGATACATAGAGTTTTCTGTTATGTTTAGCCCTTGTACACTTTGATTTATGTTCACAGCCCTCACAACTTTCACATTCATAAACTTTAATAACGGCCTCATAACCTGATGCATACTTTCGTTTTGTATTATAAATGTGGTCAAGCTTTTTATTGTTGTAACAAGTGTAAGTATCAGTGGTGCAATCATAGCCCATGTTTTCTCGTAGTTTGATGTTTTTCTTGTATTTTTTTTCTTTGATTGTTCATAGTTTGAAGGTTTGATGTAGCAATTCTGATTCTTCTCTTCCAGGTATGCATAGTTTTCCTCACTCTCATAGCCAGCATCTGCCACAACAGTCTTATATCGTCTTTTTGTATGTTCATAGAAATTATCTAAAAAGGGGATAAGCGTTAACTGATCAGAACGCTCACTTGAAATGTCGGCCATGGCGATATATTCGCCTTCAACTCCAATTTGTATGTTGTATCCGGGTTTAAGTTGGCTATTTCTCATGTGGTCATCTTTCATCCGCATGAAAGTGGCATCTTTATCTGTTTTTGAAAAACTATTTCTACCATCAAATGTAGCGTTGTATTTATCATATTTATCCTGCTTTTCCCTTGAGTCCTCAAGGGTTTCGATATCTCTCTGGATTTGATGTTTTCTCTTACCTTTACCATAGACAAACTCAATATTGAGGGATGATTTTTGTTCATACAGGATATTTAAGAATTCATCGATATCTTCTAATTTGATAACTTCATTCGGAGTAAAGCTCGTTTCGTATCTCAGCGCTAGGCCTTCTAGTAATACTCTTAATTTCTCCTGAAGACGTGCTTCATGCTTTTTGATGGATTTTTTCCATACAAAAGTATACTTGTTAGCATCTGCTTCTATCTTTGTACCATCTATAAAAATATTATCAAAGCTGATTTCATCCATCTTTTCTAAGTGAAGGACCAGCTCATAGAAGAGTTCTTCTATGAAGGGTTGTAGGTGTCTTTGAAAGCGGTTAATTGTGTTGTGATCTGGCGCTTTCTGCCCTCTGAGTAACCATATGAAATTTATATCTCGTTTACATGCTTTTTCAATTTTTCGGCTACTGAAAATTTGATTCATTCGACTGTAGGCGAGGATCTTAAATAAAAGTTTCGGTGAAAATTTTTTATGCCGTCCAAAGTGAGAATACGAATTGATTAGTTCTGAATAGTTAAGCTCATCTGTGATTTCATCTAGCAATCTCACTGAATCATCAGTTGCTACTAAAACTTCTGTATTAATTGGCAATGTGAGTTGATGATTTCTTATTTTCATGTTATGATCTCCTTGGTATAGTTTTGTGTGGTAACTTTATTATACCAAGGTGAGTCATTTTATGGCTCGCCTTTTTCTGTTTTTGACATACAAAAAGGAGCTATCTCACTCTAGATTTTTAATCTATTGTGAGACAGCCCCTTTCAAATAGATTTTCAATTAATTCTATGCACTTGCACCACTTACAGCCTCTGTTACCATTTCGAAAATAGCTGGTTTTGGTAATTCTATTCCAATTGTTTCTCTTATAACATCTTCTACAGTTTCTACAAGGATAAATTCTAATTCATTTCGAACATCTTCAGGGATATCAGTTAGATCCTTTTCGTTATCCTTTGGTAAAATCACGCGATTTATCCCAGAACGATGGGCCGCTAATACCTTTTCTTTAATTCCACCTACTGGCAATACTGCTCCCCTTAATGAAATTTCTCCTGTCATTGCTAGTTTAGGATCTACTTCATGACCTGTTACTAGGGAAGCAATAGTTGTAAACAATGCCACCCCTGCAGATGGTCCATCCTTTGGTATGGCCCCTGATGGCACATGAATATGAAGATCGTTTTTATTGAATTCTATGTGTTTTAAGTTAAATGCCAGTCTTGACCGAATCAAACTTTGAGAAATTTTAGCTGATTCCTTCATCACATTGCCAAGTTGGCCTGTAAGCATTAATTGCCCGCTCCCCGGCATCAAAGCACCTTCAATAAATAAGATCTCCCCACCTACTGGTGTCCAAGCCAGTCCTGTAACGACTCCTGGTGGGTTATTTTTACTTACCATATCATATCGAGCAATTTCGTGACCTAGAATATCAAATAGCATATCCTTTTTAACGATATATGGTAAATCTACTTTCTTAACCACTATTTTTTCAGATGCAACCCTTGCAACGGCTGAAAGTTGACGTTTAAGTCCCCTTACCCCGGCTTCCTTGGTGTATTTTTCAATTATCGTTTTTAGAGTCTCATCATCAATTTGGAGCTGATCAGTGCTTAAACCGTGTTCTTCTAATACAGAGTCAACCAAATGATCCTTTGCAATATGGAACTTTTCCTGGCTTGTATAACTACTAATATCTATAATCTCCATACGGTCCCTAAGTGGTCCAGGAATACTTCTTAATGAGTTTGCTGTTGCTATAAAAAACACATCTGATAGGTCGTAGGGCACTTCTAAATAATGATCTGCAAAGCTATTATTTTGGTCCGGATCTAGCACCTCTAATAATGCGCTGGCTGGATCACCGCTGACGGATGCCATCAATTTATCCACTTCATCTAAAATAAATACCGGATTCTTTTCACCTACACGCTTCAGTCCTTGGATTATTCGACCTGGCAGTGCACCAATATACGTTCTTCTATGACCTCTGATTTCTGCTTCATCCCTAACTCCGCCAAGGCTGATTCTTACATATTTACGCCCTAGAGCCTTTGCTATACTTTTACCTAGGCTGGTTTTACCCGTTCCAGGAGGGCCAACTAATAATAGAATAGATCCTTGCTTATTTTGTTTCAATTTCATTACTGTTAAATGTTGAATTATACGATCTTTAACTTTCTGAAGACCATAGTGCTGCTCATTTAACAGCTTTCTTGCAGCCTCTATATCTACATCTTTAATCTTACTGTCACCCCAAGGCAAGCTTGTTAGTAGATCAAGATAGTTTCTAATAACATTGCCCTCAGAGCTGTTTGGACCTTGTCTACTTAATTTCTCTAGTTCATCTAGAGCAACTTCTTTAACCTCATCTGGCATATTAGCTTCCTCAATTAATGCTTTATAATCCTTTTTCTTTCTTGATGTACTACCGTCTGATTCATTCAATTCTTCTTGAATAGCTTTAAGCTGTTGCCTTAACATGTTTTCCCTGTAATTTTTATTAACATGATTATTGAACTTTGCTGCCATTTCCATTTGGAACTTTATTGATTCTTTTTGTTCAATCAAAATGTCTAAGAATTTTAGACTTCTCCTTCTAAGTGAACGTATTTCTAAAAATCCTTGCTTTTCTTGAAAAGATAGGTTCATATATGGAAGTATATAAGCAATAATCTTTGTAATATCATCTAATTGGTTTATATACTCGACGTAGGCTTCTGACCCGCTAAAGTTTTGACTAATTTCAGAAACTAAAGCCCTAATATAATTTATCATTTCTCTCTGATTTCTTTGATCTAAATCTATAATATCAGGAATGAAGTTATATATTGCTCTAAAGTTTGTGTTATCGGGAGTGAACTCCTCTACTTCCACTCGCTCAATAACATCTATATCAAACTGATAACCATCCTTTAGTACCTTGGTGTCCTTAATCTTAATCAATGTTCCTATACGGTAGAAATCCTCTTCTCTATATACTCCATCATCGTCTTCTTTAACGGCCAATGCAATACCGTAGAAATCATCTTGTACAATTCTGTTATAAAATTGATTTCCAATTTCTTTATTGATTTTTATTGTCATATCTGATCCATGAAATAAAACTGTGTCTGGTATAGTCACTATAGGTAACTCTTTGTTTACATTTAATCCTTTCATTCAAATCACCTCCGAGTATTATGGTTAACTATAACTTTACAACTTCTTGGCCTTTATCTATTTTTCATCTAGTAGTTATTTCACTTAATTTTGAGATTTCATTCTCCATTATTAATAATTACTGTACCTTTCTTAACCATTTATAAGCTTTAATTCTTGCATTTGATTATCTAAAGCAGGTTCAGTTACCTGGTCAATCATCTCTAACATGCCTTCACTGGTAAATAGTAGTATAGCAGTCATTCTTCTCAGTTTTTTAGATGACTTTATGTAAAGCTTCCAACCCAATCTATCGATTTTGGGTTTTACTAAGTACTTTTCTAAGGTCACTTTCAGAAATGCGATGGTTCCAACAAACAGTACACTGAGTCTTGCGGAATTGATGAATACATCTCCAGAGTGACTAACATGGGATAATCCAATCACTAATATTAATGAAATCACAATTTCAACCATAGATATTAATAAATACACATTTGAAAATAACCTTGAATACCATTTAGTTTTTTCTTTAGTCCCTTATTTAGTATTTTTAACTCTTCAAAGGCATCCTTCAATTGGTCATTATTACTGTGCTTTAAAAGCTTTGGTTTTAGTTGGCCTTCCACAATCTCATCACTAAATTGACTTAACTTTTTTTGTGCATCCTCAAAGGCCCATTCGATACTGTATTTTTCTCTATTATGATAGACATCATCGATTTCATCGAATAAACTATCAATCTCTGTAAGATAGTTTAGCTCCCCTTGTTCCTTTTTTTGTTTAAAGCAGTCAATAAATTTATTTCTAAATGCTCTGTCAATTAATGATTCTAATTTATTCTGCTCCTTACTCTTCTTCATTAAAATCCCCCTACGTATCAGTTTAGTTAGTTTTGTTTAACCTAACTTGTTTTTCAAATTTTTTTTATTTTATTTTTGATAACAGATCAATTAAGTTATCCATTTCATCTTTATTAAGGCTTACTGTAATTCGATGGACCAAACTCTTAATAGCTAATTCTTCAATCTTTGCGATACATTTTCCCTTTTCCGTAAGATGAATATAATATACCCTTCCATCCTCTGGGCATTTTTCCTTGTAAACACAATCTAACTTAATAAACTTCTTAATCATTTCTGTAATTGTTGGTTTCGATAAGTCTAAAGTCTCAGCTAGTTTACTAGTAGTAACATAATCACATTGATCAAATTTCTTTATATACTCTATTTGACGCAGGGTTAATTCAGACATATTAAATTCATTAATTAGTTTAAATGAGCACTGACCCTTTATTTTCATCAATTGACTACAGGTTTCAAATAGTTTTTTGTTGTTATCCAAAAGATCACCTCATTGGTTTGTTAGGGTTTATCTAACAATATAATAAGTCAAATTGCTCAGCTTGTCAACGAAAAAGAGATGTCTCAGAATGACGAATTTCTGTGTTATTTGAAATTCATTCATTCTGAAACACCCTGGGGCTGAACTCATAAGATAGTCTTATGAGACAGCCCCATTTTGTTTATATCCTAATCCTACAACTTATTATGTTCTAAAGTACTTCCAAAACTTCCTCGGGTTCTAATCTCGTTGTATAATCAGTATCCACATAAGATAAGATTATAGTTCCATTTTCATCAACTACATAGGTAGCTGGTACTGGAAGTTCATAATTTTCATTTCCCTGTGTCCCTGGTAAGTCAATGCCAAATTTTTTATATAGTGGTCTCAACTCTTCCCCAAGGGAGAAAACTAAACCAAATTTTCTTGCAACCTCATTACTAATATCACTTAATATCTCATATTTTAAAGAGTGTTTTTCAATTAGATTTAAGGAGTTATCCGGTAATTCCGGTGAAATAGCAATAAATTGACCGCCTAGTGCATGTATTTCTGGAAGGATGTCTTGGTACCTACCAAGCTCTATATTACAATACGGTCACCAACCACCTCTATAGAAGTTTATAACTAATGGTCCCTCTGCCAATAAATCATCAGAGCTTATTCGCTCTCCTACAGCATTTTTAAGTACAAAGCTTGGCATTTTATCGCCCACCTTTAGGGCTTTTTCTTCTATTCCTTGCTGTGCAAGCTTTTCTGCAAATTTACCAAAAACATCAACAATATCCTGTGGAGCACTTTCCAAGAACTGTTTCTTAATTTTTTCAAGTTCAATCTTTAAACTCATGATAATTCCTCCATTCATTAGTATTTTTTCAATTGCATTTATATGACCAGTCATCTCAAAACAATTCTAAAGATAGAAGTTTTACTCAAGTAAAACTTCCAGATTGTTGGCAAAGTCAACAAGATGATAGGCTGTTGAGAAAGCTGAAGTTCGAGGCGTGCTGAAAGCAAGATACCGCAGCGTATACAGACATACGTAAGGGTTCTTGATTGAAGCAACAACGAAGAAATTCGGGTTTGTCAACAGTCTCGAAGTTTTACTTAAGTAAAACTTCCTCTAATACCTTATAGAAATCATTTAGGACTTGACTGTTCTTATTTGCCTTCATTCTTAAGAGCGTACCCTGCCAGCTGCTTACAATAAAATTAGCAAGGCTGCTTATATCTACTTTAGGATCAAATTCATTAAGCTCATAGGCTTCTATTAAACAATCATGAATTTTGTTCACAATTTCATTGTGAATTTCATCTGAAGCTTCAGAAATTATGGTACTTGTATCCCCCATTTCCTGAGTTAAATTTCCAACAAAGCATCCAAGTTTAAAATCTGTATCTTCATAATAGCTAATAAATCGTTTATAGAATGTTTTAATACGATCTAAAGGTTTAATACTTTTATCTTTAAATATTCTGAAGGAACTTTCTCTCGAGTCATAAAAGAAATAGTTTAAAGCATCTACCGCGTAGTGTTCTTTGTTTTCAAAGTAGTTATAAAACGAACCCTTTGGAATTCCTGCTGCATCGGTAATGTCTTTAACACTTGTTCCGTTATAGCCCTTTAGATACATAATATCTATTGACTTTTTTAATATTTCATTCTTTCTTATTTGTTTTTTATCCATAATCAGATTATATGACCGTTCGTCTCAAAAGTCAAGGGACTCTTTATTAATTTTTATATCTGAGTAATTATGTTAAATACTCTTCTGAGTGGCACCATTGCATACAGGCTAAGCAAAGTTCACATTTTTAATTCTACTTCCTATTAAATACCACAGCAAACTTAACACCATCTATAGTATTTCTAGCAGAGACTTCCCCACCGTGAATCCTTATCACTCTTTTTACAATCGCTAACCCTAATCCAAAATTTCCTTGTTTATCTTTTGTATGACTTTCAAATAAATCATCTAGGTTTTCAATGGAAAAGCGAGGTCCATCATTAGATATAACTATTTCTTCTTGGTCAGTTATATCAATTTTAATTTTCTGCTTTGCAAATCTAATCTGATTATCTAATATATTTTCAAATGCAATCAGTAGAGATTCTACATCTCCTAAGATTTCTAACTCTTTAAGATCTAATTGCCAATTAATATCCGGACAAATAATTTTATATTTATAGTATAAATTAAGAAATTCTCTTGCATTTCTTAAGTATGGCTTTGAATCAATTTTACCATCAGCATAACTCGAAAGGAGCGCAGAAGTATACAATTGATTTGAACCAAGCCAACCACTTCTTAAGTATCCCCGGAAAGCTGCTTCCCGTAAGTTCTCCCTTGATATAAACTGACTCAATACATCAAAGTTTTCTTGAAATAACTCATACATTCTTGTTTGGGAGTTATCCTTTTCTCCAGCGAGTAAGCTAAGGTTTAAAATGTCTTTATACCGTTTCCTAATAATTGCTGCTTTTATTGCATACTCCAGCCTCATGAACTCCAAAGCTCTTACATCTGATAATTCATTTTGGGGAAGAATTTCACCATTAATAACTGCTTCAATAAGCCTATCGTAATTTTCAGTTATTTCGTATAAATTAGGTAATGCACTGGAAAGATAATAGCTTTCTTCAGTCAAAGGTTCAACTCTTTCAATAAATGTCCTTACAAGCGCTTTATTTTCAGTAAACTTATTTCTAAATCATGTCTCCGTTGACTCATCTCTAAACCGAATGTATTCACCGGTCAACCTAATTTGGACGCCCATATCAGATATAAAACTGACTATCAACTCCCTCTTAATATCAGTAATTTTAATTAAACTATTAATTGGAATATCAGGAGGTAAAACTGAAATAGCACAGCATAACGTATCTATTTTCTCCCTAAATTCAGTTGACAATGAATCCATTATCCTATCTAATGACTGTTGTAGTAATTGCTCAATTTCATTCTCCACAGAAGATAAATTAGGTCCTAATCTTCTAAGTAATTCTTCAACAGTTGAAAAATTTTGAGCTGAAACAGATATAACCCTTGGATTACCACCTATCAAACGATATACTTCTTGTACATGAGCATCCAAAAATTCACCGAATATTTGTAGTAAATACTTTTTAGTTTCATCAAAAGTAAAGAGCTCAATCGAAATATGCATAATTTCTTTTGGTGCTTTGATTAAATGTAGTCTTTCAGGTCTCGATAACATCACCAGTTTGCATCCTTTTGGTATCTCTAGATGCAATACATTACTAGCAAAACAAACATCATTATTTTCAGATGCTGTCATTTCAGCATTATCTACTGCATCGAAAACTAAATATTTTTTGCCATTTGGTTTAGTTTTTTTGAATCTCTTAATCGACTCATTTAACAGTCTATTAAATGCTTCTAAAATTCTATCAGCAGAGACATCTGTAGGAATTATATATTCACATAGGCCATTTAAAGCTAGTTCATTGATAACTTGAACTAAAGCATCTTTATGGCGATGTCTAAACTCCAATGTATTTCTATAGGAACCACTTCCAAAACAATCATAACGTATTACTAAATAATCATCACCGAGTAACTCTGGCAACATTGATGTTAAAACTAATTTCCCAACTCCCCCTGGAGCAGTTATCAACACATTGTCAGAAGTTGATTTCAATTTATCCGCAAGCTCAATATATTGCTCTCTTATTAATGGGTGATTCAACTCTTCAAATTTTGAAGGGGCAGGGAATACCTTTTTTTCATCATCACAATTCAGCTGTTGCAAAACAGTTGCTTTATAAATCGGTGTAGTATTGTCTGGCAAAGCACATTCGGAAACCATTTTAACTAAACAATTCACATAGTCAGTACCATCAATACCAGTAATCAAGCGATTTGTATCTCCAATCAAACTATTAATTTGATCTTCATAATTTCCTTCACTATCTATAAATTTAAGTCTAGCACAGAATTGCTGTAACGTCTCTTCTTCAAAGTCAATATATTTAACCATTTGATTCTTAATTCTCAGAATAGCCTTTTTACCATTAGCAATGTTTGATACTGAGGACTTAAAATCAACATCTATATTTCTATTTTTTACAATAAAGTACTTCTCCTCTATGTATTCTCCTGACTCGCTATGAAACATAAATCTTTTTGAAAATCCAACGATAGTCTTTTTTAATTTACCTAAAGTCATGTGCTCTTCAACAGCTTGCGATGAATGTTTCATCTGATAGTAATCTACACATTGATGATTTGTTGAGTCTGAATATACTGTCATATCCATAACACATTCACCATCTTTATTAGGTTCTTTTGAGCCTTCAATAGTAATAGGACGAATCTTTGAACCAGGTGCAATCATCTTAAGACAGTATAGAGCTGCCCATCTATAGTAAAAGGCATCACCAGCTCTTGAAAATCTAACATACTTACTATAATCATTGGCAACATCGCTCATCCTACCCCACCCTTTCAAGGAATTATCTCAATTCAAATTATATATATCACATTCTAATTCTATCTAACATTTCCAAAATTGTCCAAAACTCATTTCATAAATCCTAGACAATAAGTAAAACACTCTATTAACGCCTATTAACGTTTTTAGAGTGTTTTACTTATTATCTAACCATGGGATGTCCTCAGGATTATATTTTCTTGTACATCTGGATCAAGTTCAACAAAATATGCTGAATATCCTGCAACACGTACCATAATATTCCGATGGTTTTCAGGAGACTGTTGAGCTGCCCTTAGAACAGCACTATCTGTAACATTTATCTGAATGTGCTCTCCAAGTAAGTCAAAATATGCTCTGATTATTTGATGAATTCGTTTCCTACCCTCATCACCTTTCACCAACACCGGATCCAGTTTTAAATTGAATAATGTACCTGCCAATGTCTGCATTTGATCAATTTTCGATACGGATTTAATCACTGCAGTAGGCCCTTCTACATCACGACCTGCAGCAGGCGATCCATTGTCTGACAAAGCTTCGAATGCATAGCGGCCATCAGCAGAGGCACCAACGCATTTTCCCTGAAGCACGTTAAACGATGATGACAAAACAGAAAGTATGTAACGTCCTCCTCTTGAATCCCTGTAATGTTCCAACTCCTTGTTATACATTGCAACAATTCGTTTTGCTAGCAAATCTACCTCGTCATGGTCATTACCATACTTTGGCGGCTTGTTGATTAACAACGCCTGGATGTTCTTTTGTCCTTCAAAATTGATTTTAAGAATATCATTTAATTCAGCCAAAGAGAGTACTTCTTCTTTAAAAACAGCATAATCAATTGCAGCCAATGCATCTACTGTGTTAGCCAACGCAGTTATGAAAGTAGACGAAAAATTGTACTTAGCACCACCTTCCTGTAAGGAACGTGCCTTTTGAATACAGTCATCTACCGTAGAAGAAGCAAATGGTGCTGGCATTCGTGTTGAATGCAAAGCTCCAACAACATTATACCCTTCAAGCATCAACCTAATAAAATAGTGCAGTTGTTTTTCAAAAGCTGTCATAATATCTTCCAAGGACTTATAAGAAGACGCATCGCCAGTTTTTAGACCAATTTGCTTCCCTGTCAGCGGATCGACACCATCATTCAAGATTAACTCAAGGAGCTTAATACCATTAATATAACCTACAACAGGTCGACCATCACTTTTACCACTTACAAAAGGTTCAACACATCCTTCAATACTCCAATCTCTGGCATCCTCTATGCTTGCCCCCTTAGCAAGCATCATTGGAATTACCAACTTATCATTGAAAAATGCTGGCATGGCCAATCCTTTCTGTGTCAGTGTCAATGCTTTGTCCAACACATCGGGATCAATATTATCATGATATCTAAAAGATGGAGACGGTTGAGTGGTCTGTACCCCTTCGAATGCTTCTAACATTGCCATAGAAAGTGAGTTTGAAGCATCTTCTCCCTCTGGTGTCTGTCCAGCAATAGCCACATTCTGCCACATTGGATATCCAGCAAAAGCTTGGGCATTAAACCCATCTCGGACTTTTAAAAGCTCCGTAATCTTTAACCATAACATTTGAATCAATTCAACTGCATCTTCTTTTGTCAACTCGCCTGATTCAATACTCTTTTGATATAGTGGATACAAGTATTGGTCAAATCTTCCTAATCCTATAGAATGGCCGTTCGTTTCTATCTGAATGATTAAGTGTGTAAACCATACAAATTGAAGACCTTCCCAGAAAGTTTGAGGTGCTTCTTCTGGAATGCGACGACATATTTTACTGATTTTTTCTAATTCTACCTGTCTGTTCGAATCTTTTTCCTCTTTTGCCATTGCTTCAGCTCTATCGGCAAAGCGCTGTGCAAATGCAATAGCACCTTCGTTACTAATAATCACAGCATTTAAAAAGTCTACTTTTGATTGATTCTCATGGGTTCTAAGTCCAATTTCCTCAAGTCGTCCTTTGGCTTCGTTGATAACTCCTCTGTAACCCAACTGGATGAGTTTCCCATAATTCGGTACAACATGCCCAGTTGATGTTATTCGAGAGCCAACTGTTAGCACACCAGAACGTTCTGCCTCAAGTACTTCTTTTGAAAGCGCTTGCTCAGCCTGTTCAGCAAAACCCTGTCCTTTCCAACCTTCTAAAAGGTTAAGTAACTCAACTTTGTTCTCTTTTGAAATCCTTAACGGGTCTGTTCCCCTAGTTTCAAATTCATCAATTTCATTCACCATCCATTGCGCACCATACTCTGGAAAAACTGGTGCACTTCGAAACATAGATGCGTGATTTCCTACAATGAGTTCTTCCGATCTAATATCTATCTCCATGTGTTCTAAAACATATCTTGTCACTTTTGCTTTTAAAATTACCGCAGGTTCGTTCTTATACATTCCATAAGCTTCTGTCACCAATCTAGCCCTATCGATGCATATCTGAGGTATTGATTCTCGTAGCGCATCTTTGCGTCTCTGCACTCTTTCAGTCATTATTTCTAAATCCTCCTTTTTCAATCCATTGTTTTTTTATCACTTGTTGTATATAATAAATTTATCATGTAGTAAAAGCACTTTCTTTGCGAATAAACGCACATTTATTGCATATAATAAACTTTCGATATGGAGGATACTTAATGGAAGCAGCCATAACAAAAAGTCTTCAAACTAAAGGCTATTTTATTACAACTGAAGTAAGCAAAGAATTTTCAATGGATTTTCATCTCCATGATTACTTTGAAATTTACCTTTGTATTTCTGGTGGACAACATTTTTTTATTGATGATACCATCTATGAAATGAAGCAACGTAGCTTATTTCTCATCAACAATACAGAAACCCACAAAACAGTGACACAGTCAAATTTACCTTATGAGCGATGTTATCTTTATTTTGATCCAGATGCGGTATTACCTTTCTGTACATATTATTCTAATCTATTGAAATTCTTTACAGATAGACCATCGGATTTCTCACATCACTTACAACTGAATACTGGCCAATACGCAGAAATGCTTGAACATCTCAACAAACTAATGCACCTACCGGATAGCTTTGGTAAGGATATTTTAGAAAAAACATGTTTTATTGAACTATTAGTGTTTATTTCTCGGCTTTATTTAGAACGAAGTTCAACTGAGGATACATCTACTAACCATAAATATTCTCATAAGGTTAAACCTTTACTAGATTATATTAACACACATCTTTATGACTCAATCCCCCTGTCAAACATCGCAGAAGAAATGCATTACAGTGTTGTCTATATGAGTAGACTCTTCAAGCAATATACAGGCACAACCATTCAAAAATACATCATTGCACGCCGTATAAATGAAGCTAAACGATTATTGAAAACTGGAGAAACTGTCACTTCAGTCTGTCATCAAGTTGGATTTAACGACTACAGTCATTTCATCAGAACCTTCAAAAAAATGGTTGGTGTACCACCAATGAAATATGCAAAAAAGGAACCTCTTTAATCCGGGATTTTATTAATCCAAGATTAAAGAGGTTTAATCGCAATTCAAAATTCTTCAGTAGATACCGCCTTAATAGTTTATCAGATATATAAGGGTGAAAACAATGTATTTATTGGCAAACAATTACATCTATTCAGTCTAAACTCACTAAGTTCGTTATAGTTGATCTCCTTTTTAATAACTACTCACATATCTTCCATCTATCAATTTTATAAATTGGCTTCTATTTCAATTCCTCTTGCTTCCAATTCAGAAACCACAAAATTTCTACTAGATTTGATTTCACTCATAATAAAAGCAATATCTTCTTCCGTTGCCGATGTCATCCCATAGTTTTTCACACAATTCTTAATATAGGATAGTCTCATCTTATTAATATCCTGAGTCCTTGCTTTTATAAAAGATGGATCTTTAGGAAGTACTAGAGTTTCCCCTGGAACTTCATCATCTGGATTACCAAAGACAACTTCTATACCATTTTTCTTTGCAAAGGTCAATTGTGGCATTGGGTGTTTCCCTGCGCTGGTATATTCTGTTTCTTGAACTACGATGATTTCATTTTCATACATTTGTTGAGCTAGTGAAAAAGCTGCCGCAAGCGATGTGTTCCCAGCAGGTCCTCGTTCATATCCTTCAAGAATAGAAAGTGCTTGAGTAATAAAGAACAACTCCCCTTGCTTTACTGTAACAAGCTCATCCATATAACGAAGTACACGCGCTGCATTTCTTGGACAATCCGAACGGTCTGGCCACGTTGTAAATGGAAAACTAAAGCCCGTATGACCAGTGGTACAAGACTTTTTATTAAAGTCCTTGTTAGATGCCATATGAAGGCCTTTTAAGTCAATACATGCTCCAATAATTTTAGCATTCTTGGCACCTGCTTTAATCAGTCCTCTTGCTGTCCCTGTTAAATTTCCTCCTCCAGCATTGGTACATACAACAGCATCTGGTTCTTTGCCAAACTTTTCTCTACACTGTTCAGCTAGTTCATACCCCAAAGTCTCTACACCTGCAATACCAAATGGTGTGTACAGTGATGCATTGAAATAACCAGTGTCCTCCAGCAAGCTAAGGTGAGTAGAAAATAGCTCTGGTCCCACTGTTAGCTGTACAACTTCGGCCCCATATGCTTCACAAATTCTTTGTTTTTCTAGAATTTCCGGTTGCCCTACCTTGTCATTATCGTAACATTCCTGTACCACAATACACTTTAGGCCTTGTCTTGCCGCCTGACAAGCAACTGCGGCACCGTAGTTCCCAGAGGTTGCTGCAATCACCCCTTTGTATCCTAGTTTTTTTGCGTGATGTACAGCAATAGAAGCACGTCTCGCTTTAAAACTACCAGAGGCATTGGCTGCTTCATCCTTAACGACTATCCTAGCCCCTTTCCCTTTTGGTGCATATTTTCTAGCAAGTGCAGTCAAATTGTTCATTTCAATAAGTGGTGTGTTACCAACACCATGTTCCAGCTGTATCTTCTGCATTTCAGCCATTGAATAAGCTGCTTTATTCATCATCATCTCATAATCAAATCCGATACCTGCAAGATCAAACTCTGAATAATCGATTTGCATGGCTTTTTTCATGATGTCACTTTTTCGAGCATTTATTGCATCATAACTCTTATCCATCGCCATTACTAATCACCGCCCTCCATAATTGTTTTAAGTTGCATTTCAATTCGAAGCAATTCCGGTTGAAATTCCCCAAAATCATGATAATAACTTGGATTAATAGCCACTAGGACTCCATTGGTCTTTCGTCCGGTTACTGTCACAATCTCTATTTCCTCTCCTAAGGCACCCTCTGTTTCAGCAATCCCTTTTACCCACAGTTTCAAGTCACACTGTTGCGTATCCTCAGGAACCTGTGGTGCTCTATTTCCCGCTGTTAGAACAATATTCTCAATTTGCACCCAGTCACCCTTCTTTGCTGTTATCATTATAATCTCCCTTCCTTTCATCATTGTTTTCTAAGAATCGTATAAAGGAACATTCTGAAAGAACATTCCTTTATACATTTATGCTTATTAAACTGATCTTTGAATTGTTCTTTGAATGATATTATCCTGGATGCTCTTTTCAAGATCTACGAAGAAAGCGGAATACCCAGCTACACGTACCAGCATATTACGGTAGCTATCCGGATCCTTTTGCGCAGCTCTAAGTGTTTCATCGTCTACAACATTTAATTGTAAATGGTCACCATTTTTTTTAAAATGGGCACATAAAACAGCTTCTAAGATGTCCTTTCCTTTTTCCCCTTTAACAATTGCAGGATCAAACCTTTGGTTCAATAACATACCACTTTGAGGAATTGTCGAATCAACTGCGTTAATTGAGTTAACAACAGCGGTTGGACCATTTACATCCATACCGATCATCGGCGATACATTATCCGCCATTACAGTAAATGCATGTCTACCATCTGGCGTTGCACCAATCATTCTCCCTAAAACAACGTTGTACGATTGTGTTGCCCAAACTGTCGTCAGTTCGCCGCCACGACCGTCGATGTGCTTCTTCCCTTCGTCATCCAATGATTTTACAACAAAGTGGGCATACTTATCTACCGCTTCGTTGTCATTACCGAACTTAGGAGCTCTGTTAATCAATAATTGACGCATCTCTTCTTTGCCTTCAAAATCTGTTGCAAGCAAGTCAGCCAATTCAGCCATAGTCAAATATTCTTTGTTGAAGACACATTCTTCTATAGCCGCAAAAGAATCTGCAATGTTTGCAAGTCCTGTTACAGCAATGGCAGACCAACGCTTATAACTACCCTTTTGCTGAAGAACTTTACCTTGTTCTATGCAGCCTTCTGTGAAACAAGATCCTGCGATTGTCGGTACAGCATAAGTATGGCATGAAACCATCTTATTGAATACTCTTACATACTTGTCTAAGAAAATCTCCTGTTGCTTCAAGTAAGCTTCTTTTACCTGATCAATTGATGTAAAGGTTCTAATATCACCTGTATGTGGACCCACCTGCTTTTTGCTGACAGGATCCATCCCATCATTCAATGCAATTTCAAATACTTTAATAGCATTGTAGTAACCCATCTGTGATTGAAGATCTGACTTTCCTTGTACAACAGCTTCTGTACAACCACATACAGCCCAGTTTACCGCCTCTTCTTCTGTGAATCCTAAACGAGTCAAATAAGACATGCTTGTTGTATCATTATAAAATGCCGGATGACTACCACCTTTTAATGCAACTTGCATTGCAAGACGGAAAGTTTCATGATTTATATTGTCATGGTAACGGAACGAGATACAAGGTTCTTTTGTTTGAAGATCTTCCATACCTCTAAGGAACAAATCTGTCAATTCATTACAACCGTCAGATCCATCCGCCAACATACCACCTAGCATAATATGGATATATAAAGCACATCCTGGATAGGCTTCTGATTCAAATTCGTTACGTAGGTACCACATTTCTTCAAATTTAATTTTGAATTCATGGATAACATCTGCAATGTATGCTTCAGACACACCACTTGCCAAGTCACTCTTGTAATAGTCATACATATACTGATCGAAACGTCCCAATGAGTGGTCAGAGCCATTGTTTTCCATCATGAACGCCAAATGTGTGAACCATACAAATTGTGAAGCTTGTAGGAAGTTTTGTGGTGCATTTTCTGGTACTACACGACATGTTTCTGCCATAGTCAATAGTTGCTCTTTTCTTTCAACATCGTCACAGTCAGCAGCCATTTTTTCAGCCAAATCTGCATATCTATGAGCAAAAGTAATTATAGCTTCCATTGTGATGATCATACTTTCCCAAGTAATCTTTTGATTCATTTTGTCAATGTCCATGTTATCAATTGCTGCTAACTTTTCCTTGCATTGATCAATATAGTAACGATACCCCTTTTTCACCATTTCATCATAACCTGGGGCATGATTCATTGTAGATAGTTGAGAAATCCCTTTTGTGAAGACACCTATCTCCAATAGGTTCCATTCTTCTTCTGTCAATTGGGCATTTGTCATATCGCCAAAAGTGCCACCTTCCCATTCTGCTACGATTTGTCTAAGCTCCTCCTTTTCACCAGGCAGAAACTGATAGTTGTCATATGCTCTTGTGTCCAGTGTTTCCAAGTCTTCTCTCAACCATGCAGACATTTCTGGGAAAATTGGTACTGCATGCAACCTAGACGCCATGTGCCCAGCAATGATCGAATGGTCGTCAATGAAAATTTCCTTATTTTCAAGGACGTGCTTAAACAGTTTTGCTCTCCTCTTGATAAACGGTTCAATCGATGGCTTCTTATAAAAATCTGTAGCCAATCTTGCACGGTCAATACAAATTGTTGCCGGTGTAGTTCTAACCTTATTGATTAGTGTTTCAATTCTTTTTGATAACATATTATTTTCCCCTTTCTCATTTTTGAAATATTATCTAGTCTGAAGGCTATTCTTTTATTTGCCTACAGTAACTCTTTGATTGTCTTTTATATAAAAACAAGTTTTGTCATACCCTTTGAACACCTCGTTTGCACACTCAACAAGCGCTCTAATCTCCTCATCAGAAGGTGCTTCTATATTTTCTAGGGTATATTGTCTGCCTAATCCATAATATTTATTTTTACCAAAGGCATGATAGGGCAACAATTCATACTCCTTGATTTCTGGAATCGTCAAAAGGAAATTTGCAATACCTTTAATGTTTTCCTTTGAATTCGTTGCTCCAGGTATAATCGGAGTTCTAATAGTAATTGGAATACCAAATTCTGCAATCCGTCTTATGTTCATCAGAATTTCTTCATTATAGGCACCAGTCAATTCTTTATGGACTTTTGTGTCAATGTGCTTGATGTCCAAAAACATACTGTCTATATAAGGTAAAGCCTCTTTAAATTTTTCATAATTACCACAACCGCAACTTTCAAGGGCAACATCAATACCTCTTTCGTGGCAAACTTTTGCAATCTGAGTCAAATATTCAGGATGGGTTAATGGTTCTCCTCCTGAAAAAGTCACCCCTCCACCTTTAATAGAATAAAAGACACGATCTTTGTTAATCTCCTTATAAAGTTCTTCTACATCATAGTCTTTGCCAACGGTATATTTTGATGCTGCATAACATCTATCTGCACATTTAAGACAACCATCACATAAAGTTCTATCGATAATAAAACCTTCTTTCTCAGATGAAATTGCTGATTGAGGACAAACTTCTATACAAGCACCACAACCTATGCATTTACTTGGTGATTCCATAACCTCAGCTTTATACGATTGGGATTCTGGATTGGAACACCATGTACAGGACAACGGACATCCTTTTAAAAAAACTAATGTTCTCAGGCCATGTCCATCATGAATAGAACATTTTTGAATATTGAAAATCATTTCTACCTCCTAATTTATAGCTAAAAGATTTTTAATTCTATGTCTTGCCCTTTAATAGAGCAAAATGCGTGCCAACTTTTTTGGGACCCCAAATAACAAATTTCAGCTATACATCCCTCTATTTTTACAAAACTTCCTTTATTCTAATCAAAAAAATACATTAAAATGCGTCATAATTGACACACTTCTCTAAGTTGAATTTTTTGCTCTACTTGCGCAGTGCTACCAAAACTACTTTTTCCAATGGTTTTAAAAATCATACATCATCCCACCAAAACTGTGTGTCATTTTTTGCACACAGCATTTTGCTTAGTGCGTCATATTTGACACGCTTCGCTCATCAAACTCTGTAACCCCGCTAAAAATAGGCATTCATGAACTGGCATAAATTTTGCATAAATAATCAGAGACTAGACTAAACAGAATATGGAGAAAACTATATGAAAAAAGCTTTTTTCAAGTACATCTTTGCTCTATTGCTATTTGGATCAAATGGGATAGTAGCCAGCCAAATTTCTTTAACCAGTTATGAAATAGTTTTTTTACGCACCTTAATTGGAAGCGCAGTTCTAATAGTTTTGTTTATACTGACTAGACAAAACATGGGTTTTCATAAAAATAAGAAGCATCTTTTCTATCTATCTGTTGCAGGTATAGCGATGGGGGCATGTTGGCTGTTTCTCTTTGAAGCTTACCAGCAGCTAGGCATTGGGATAGCGTCTGTTTTGTATTATTGTGGACCAGTCATAGTAATGGCTTTGTCTCCGATTGTGTTCAAAGAGAAGTTAACAAGAAACAAACTTATAGGATTTACTATCGTTTTATCAGGTATGCTTTTCATCAATATAGACGCCTTTCATCAGGGTACATCTGACTGGGGACTCTTCTGCGGTGGAATGACAGCTCTAATGTATGCACTACTTGTGATTATGAGTAAAAAGGCTACAAAAATTACAGGACTTGAAAGCTCTATGATTCAATTGTTTTTTAGCTTCCTGACAGTTACTTTGTTTATTGCTTTTAAGCAAGGATTTAACATACAAATCTCAAGTAATGACATTTTTCCTATTTTAGTGCTTGGTGTTTTGAATACAGGAATTGGTTGTTATTTATACTTTTCCACAATTAAACACTTACCTGTTCAGACTGTTTCGATTTGCGGCTATCTTGAACCACTATCAGCAGTATGCATGGCTACTCTATTCCTTTATGAAGTAATGCAACCTTTTCAGATATTAGGTGCTGTTATGATTCTCCTTGGTGCAGCTTATGGAGAATGCTCTTCCATCATTAAGAGCGCAAGTTTTAAGAATAGATCCATTTCATAGTAAAAAGACCGTAACATTAGGTTAGTCCCTGATGTTACGGTCTTTTTATTATTCATAAAAGATTAGTAAATCGCCAGGCCATATGACTAATTTCCACTCTATTTGCCACTTTTTTGTACAAAACGTACTATAAATAATGCAAGAGAACATCAGAGTGAGTCATATTTGACACGCTCCAAAAGCTAGCGTTTTCCATCCTGCTGGATTAAGCCATTCATTTCAATGGTTTAGAGTTTTAGCCTCCAAACATGTATATCTGCGCGTCATTTATGACACACTACACTGTGTTCAGTGTGTACTATTTGATACACATTCCTCGATTTTACAAATAATAACCCTTAAAATAGTCATTTTTATATTGGTACAATTTTTGCATATATAACTAGTTATAAGACTAAAATCAATATGGAGGTTTATAATGAAATCAAAAAAGATGTTTAGGACTATTGAAACCCACACTTTGGGACACCCTACTCGAAATGTCGTTAGTGGATTTCGCCACATTCCTGGCAAAACAATGGCAGAAAAGTATATTTATATGAAGGAGCACGAAGATTGGTTCCGCAAACTACTATGTTTTGAACCCCGTGGCAGTGAGATAATGTCTGCTACACTGGTTACAGAACCATGTACCCCTGGTACAGATGTTGGTATTCTGTATTTCGAAGCAAGTGGCTGGCTACCAATGTGTGGGCACGACACCATCGGAGTAGCAGTAGCACTAATTGAAAGTGGTCTTGTCGAAGTCACTGAACCAACAACTGTTATCAACATGGATACAGCTGCAGGAGTAATCAATGTACAGGCCACGGTAATCGATGGCACTGTAGAAGAAGTGTCTTTTCTCAATGCTCCTGCTAGTGTACTAAATAGAAATGTAGAAGTAGACACAAAATTATTTGGGAAACTGAAGTTGGATATTTCTTGGGGTGGCAATGTTTATGCTATTCTACCGGCTGATAGCATCGGCCTCACAATTGAGCCACGCAATAGTAGTAAATTGGTAGAAGCAGCACAGTCCATTGCCGCGGATATCAACGAACAGGTCAGTATTCATCACCCAGAGTTGTCATTTGTCGACAGTGTGACCCATGTGGAATTTTCAGGACCACCAACCAGCCCTGACGCAGACATTAAAAACTGTGTAGTTGCACTGCCAAAAGTAGTGGATCGTTCTCCTTGTGGCACTGGTACCTCAGCCAAGGCAGCCCTTCTGTATGATGAAGGAAAACTTTCCGTTGGTGACCATTTTTTCCATGAAAGCATCATCGGTTCTATCTTCAAATGTGAGGTTATAGAAGAAACCATGGTTGGTGATATCAAGGCAATTCGCCCACGTATTACGGGTAACGCCTGTATCATGGGGTTCGCCACATGGATTCTTGATCCTAAGGACCCATTCCCAGAAGGATTTCTGCTAGACTAATAATGCTTGATAATTGATTTTTTCACTTGTTGCATATATAATGAAACCATTAGTAACACCACCCAATCAAGAAATAGAGAGGTTGTTCAATGGTGAATATTCAACATTTTTTAAGTGATATAAAAAAAATAGCGTTACAAAGTGATAAACGTAAAATAACCGGTAGAGACGCCTTGGTCAGAGACTTGTTTGAATTCATTCTGAAAAGAACACAGCTTGACTATCAACTCTTGTTGCTGTTCTCAAAAAAGGGGTTAATCATTGATTGTTTTTCACCTGATAAGGAGAATGAGCTTTCAGGGTATTCCATTAACATCGATACGTTTAATACCCACCAAGACCAACTTTCCATAAGCAATAACTTGGAGAATTATCACCTAATTTTCGTTGTCGAAGACAATGCAGTGTCCCAAGTCAACCAATTGCTTAGTAGCTTGAAAATGTTACTGACGATTTATAACATAAATAGCGGCAACGCAAACTATCTTCTCGACTGTTTTGATTTTGTGGAGAATGCAATTTGTATCTACGACAAAGAAGCTTATTTACTTTATGGCAACAAAGCCTATTGCGAAAACATGCAAATTTTCGATAAGAACATGGCCATCGGTATGAACATAATGGATATCACAAAGCAGTCTGGCATTAAAATTCAATCCACAAAAAATGGATCAAGTAATTTAAAAATGATGGATTTATTGAAAAATGGAAAGAAAATTTTAGATTGGGAAGTCAAGATAGAATCGCAAACCTCTTCAAATAAGGCTCAGTTTGTTTCAAACAACATGTATCCAATAAAAAATAAAAGTGGTGAAATCGAAGGCATGATTGAAATAGCATATTCCCATCAGTTGAGTTTGAATAAAACAAAGAAAATTATGGGATTAACTGCTGAATATACATTTGATTCAATAGTGGGGAATAGTAATGTAATCACAAAGACTATCCAAGAAGCTAAGAATTATGCCAACAGCCCGTATAACCTCCTGATTGTAGGTGAGAGCGGTGTTGGCAAGGAACTTTTTGCACAATCAATACACAACCATAGTGATCGTTGCCAAAATCCCTTTGTCGCACTTAATTGCGCCAGCTTCCCTGAAAATTTAATCGAAAGCGAACTCTTCGGTTATGTCGGCGGGGCTTTTACAGGCGCTTCCAAAAATGGACAGGTGGGTAAGTTTGAATTGGCTGACGGTGGTACTCTCTTTCTAGATGAAATTGGAGAACTTCCTCATCATTTCCAGTCCAAACTATTACGAGTCTTGGAAACGCGAAAAGTGACGCGAATAGGCAGTTCAACAGAAACGCCTGTGAATGTTAGAGTTATTGCAGCAACCAACAGAGATTTGAAAAAAATGATATCTGAAGGTCTGTTCCGTGAAGATTTATATTATCGTTTACAGGTACTAAATATTGAAATCCCGCCACTGAGGGAACGTCGCGATGATTTATTACTGCTAACAAATTCTTTTTTTAATAAAGTAGCTAATGCTAATGAGGAAGAACCAAAATTTTTAGATCCTATGGCCAAGAATTGTTTAATGACTTATGACTGGCCAGGTAATGTACGGGAACTTCGTAACGTTATTCAACGAGTTACGTTACTGTCTAGGACGAACGCCATCTCAAAGGAAACATTAGAATCTGCGATATATTCCAAGGGATATAGCTTAAAATCCAAAGTTGAAGAAGAACCTGAAGTTCGCTTGAACAAACGTCTGCTGGATGTAGACAACGCTTACGTCAATTTAATCAATGAAGCCTTAGACATCACAGGTGGAAATAAAAAACAAGCCGCTGAACTTCTCGGAGTGTCTAGGAAGACCCTTTATCGATTGATTGAAAAGTACTTCTAAATCACATAAATGCTAAAAAGCACCAACAATATCGGTTATCTGATATCGTTGGTGCTTATCTTATTATTACATTCAATACCAAAGGAGAGTTTTGTAATCAAAAAAGAAATCTGCATCAATGATGCAGATTTTCTTTTAGGGAATCTATATTTGAAGAACCTATTGGTTACTTTTTAGCACCCTTCAGACTCTTGGCTACAAGTACTCCTGTAGTTCCCCAAATAGCCACTACTACTATTATCGTCATTATAACTGCTGAAGTTTCCATACTGTTCCTCCTCTTATATTAAAGACTTGATTACCAAGAATATTACTATTGGTCCTGCTACATACTTTATATAAGGAGCATACCACTTGCCAATCTTGAAATCACTGCATGGGTTTATTATTTCAGTTCTAACCTTTTCAGCTCCGTACATATATCCTATTACGATTACTGAGATTGCAGCAGTTATAGTATATCCGTAATTCCCAACAATCATATCTACCTTTTCTAGAATTGATGGATTATAGATACAAGGAATTCCTACCGCAAGAGTTAATACTGTGAAAAAGCTAACTGACTTTTTCCTTGACCATCCAAACTTGTCCATGAACGATGTAACAGGAAGTTCAAGGTTAGCAATAGCTGAACTCAGCCCTGCAAAGAATATTGCTGTAAATAGAATCACTCCAATAACCTGTCCACCAGGGATAAGATTAAATATCGCTGGAATTATTATGAAAATCAATTCTGCTCCAGCCTTTGGATCGAATCCAAGTGCAATTACTGCCGGAATAAGCGCAAAACCTGCAAGTAATGCAATTGATGAGTCAAGGAATGCGATTGTGGTCATATTCAAAGCAATATCGTCATCTTCCTTCAATCGGCTACCATAGGCAATTAGGAATCCTGGTCCAACCCCTACTGAGAAGAACGCCTGTCCAAGTGCGATAAACCATACGCTTGGATCTGCAAGTGCTGAAAAATCAGGTGCCATATAGAAATTTATACCTTCTGCTATATTAGGTAAAGTCAATGTCCTAATCAACATTATTCCAAATGCAATAAATATTGTAGGAATCATTATTTTACAAGCTTTTTCAATCCCTTTAACAACACCTCTAGAAACAACGAATCCTGTGACCAAAACTACAAATACAAATACAAGAGTTAGTACTGCTCGGTTTTCTATAAAATGGTTGAAAATTTCTTCAGTACTCATAACAGTCCATTTTGCTGTCAAAGCTACATAAATATAATAAACACTGTAACCAATTATTGCACAATAAGTAAAGTTAACAAATCCACCGATTAATGCACCAAATCCGCCCGTTAATGTACCCAGCTTGTCATTACCAGTTGCAAATACATGGGCATCCATTGCACCTTTCTGCACTTTTTTACCAATTGCTGCCTCTAGCATCAATAGTGGTATTGCAATACCTACAACAAGAATCAGGTATGCCAATACAAATGCGCCTCCACCATACTTTCCTACAAGATATGGAAACTTCCAGATGTTTCCCATACCAATGGCCATACCAGCTGACGCAAGAATGAAACCAATTCTCGAAGTCCACTGTTCACGGTCTTGTACTTCAATGTTTTTCGTTTGATCTGACATTTATACCCTCCTAAAAAATAATATTATATCATTACTGAATATCAAGTCAGTAAATCAACCTATTTAAGCGGTGTTCCTTCTTTCCTAAAGTTGGATATCCTTCGTCAATCAAAGAACTAGTCAAAATTAATCGATTTTATCCATTAATTCAAGATGTTCATGACATCATACATCTCACTAATCAAATTCATAAAACTATCTACTTTGACATATATTTGTATTAACGGCTTTTTTTATGGGAATATTAAGGTGTTATGTATTCATATTTGACTTTATTTATAAATATTATAACACATTTTGATTGTTATTCAATAGTTTTTTCTCACACTTAAACATATTTACTATAGTAGGCAACCTATTGATTTGTGACAATGTATATAGTAAAATGAAATGAACTAATGAAGGAGGTGTAAAATGACAGAGTTTAAAAATAAGGACTATATAATATTGAAAGCCATATCAGATGCAAGTATTCCTTTAGGTGCTCACAAGATACTCAGAATTCTTGATGAAGAAGGATATAGTCTAAGCCTTTCAACAGTTGGTAGGCTCCTCAACGATCTGGAAAACAAGGGATTTATACAAAAAGAAAAAAAGGACGTTCAGTAACCGATGCGGGAAAACAATACATTTCAAAGTTTGACATTATGAATAAAAGCGTCTCTTACCATGAAAAGATATATGGCAATGCAAATCACACAAATGAAAAACAATTGAATGATTACTTTGATGCAAGAAAAATGGTGGAAAAAGAAGCTGTTGCATTAGCAATAAAAAATATGACTGATGAAGAGCTAAAAAATCTGATTAATATTTTCAATGATCAAGTAGAAACCATGGACAAAAGTACTGGAGACATCAGTATGAATGATGCAATAGATGCCCATGCCAAGCTTGATTATGATTTTCATATACTAATTATCAAAGCATCAAAAAACCTTCACTTAATGAATTTTTACGAAATGCTAGGTTTCTCGGAAAAAGCTCAGAGCCTCTATGCACTCATGGTAGGTGTACACCTGCACGGTCACAGTAGAATTCTAAAAGCTTTCAAAGAAAGAGATATAGAAGCTGCTGTAAATGCTGTAGATCTTCACATTGAGGAGGTTCGCGAAGAAACTTTCAAATACATTAATAGTAAAAAACTTATATCCAAAATTTCACTCTAAAGGAACATAGATTTATAAGTAACTATAAGCCAGGTATTATACCTGGCTATTATATTTTCATTTTTGACCACATAATAACCATTGGTAGATAATTGATAGCAACCCTTAGCTTTAGATACTTCTAATAATTCTCTATGAATCCCATTGCTTTCCATCACTTGTCCTGTTAATCAACAAAAATTCTCTCAACATATCAAAATATGCTGAGAGTAGATTTCCAAATATTCAAAACCCATGTTCCGTTGACGACTGCATATCGGACTAGATATTAGGAAGGATTCCTACAATTCATAGACCCTACTCAGTTTAAATAATGACTTTAAAAGTCCTACGTACTATTTGATTTATCAACGATGAATACTACCAAACCACCTTCTAATCAAAAGCCATAATGTATCAAAGATATAGCTACATGCCATACTTTTCGACTATTCTCATCTCATTAAAACCTATTAAGACCCTCGTTAGAAAATCTTCACTCAAATAGAAAATCATTATAATCAATCGAAAATTTATCACCATTAATACATTAGTTTCATTCCAATTTCACCATCCAATAATTTGTATAGTCTTTTTTAAACATATCAAAGCGTCAAATATTTATTCTTGAATACATCTAACAATAGTGTTACTATAGTCATATAATATCGTTTAGTCAATCATTAACAATCAGCATATATTTTCAAAGGAGACCAGCAAAAGCCAAAAGCTTGCTAGGATGACTAAAACGGTGAATGTCTCCAATCTCACCAAGGAACATGGCGACATTAAGAAGATGTGCAAGATGAGTCATATGCATAGAAGCGATCTCCTGCGGTGCAGCAGCTTCCTTGAGCAAGGCATAGCATGCTTTGCCATGGATACCTGACTTAAAAAAGTACTGCAAGGCATATAGAAAAAAACAAGGTTGTTGCCATAATGAGCTGTTGATTCAAGGCCGATGATGAGGTTGTCCTTCTCGAAAGAATTGAGACAAGAGGTCAACTTCCGGAAGCCATCATCGTCATTTGAGAATTCAAAGGGCTCAGCGAGTATCTCGCCATCTGAGGATATGACAGAGGCAAAATGAGTTTTCTTGGCGATATCAACGCCAACGTAAATCATTTGAGGATCTCCTTTCATTTTATTGACACTGTGATGATCCACCTCGTTTTATCATCATAGACTTGATAGATATGAGAGCTCAGAGGCACATCCAGCTATAAATGATTTAGATAAAACAGTGGCAATACACTCCTTCGAGCAGTCTAGGCTACAAGGAAATTATCAAAAGTCCACAGGTCTAAACTCATTGTAGTCACAGTGAACACTAAAATGAAAGGAGAGTATGATTTTGGCTTCCGACTATATCATACAAGTACTCGATGAATAAAAAACTGAAATCTCAAATTAAACGTTCCATGCCAAAGAATCTAAGGTCAGGAAAAGAAATACTGAATGAAGGGATTGAACTTTCAAAATCAATTGATATTGGTCAAACACTTTTTCTTAAGGAAAACAATGTTAAGTCTGAACTTGAATACAAGAAAAGGATGATGAAGAAAAGGAAAGTCACTTTCAATATGCAATATGGGCTTTCTGATTTTGAAAAAAGCATAAAAGGACTTGAGCATATTTATAACGAATGTGTAAGCAGAGGTCACGAAGTCACAAGATTCGGTCTTTGCCTTGACCGCTCAATGGGACTACCAAAACAAATGCGAGATAAAGTAGCTAGGGAAAGCGGGCTCTTTATTGAAAATGAAGAAGGATGGGAGAGAATTGCACAAACCGTTCCAATTCAACCTCACTATGGCGACCACATGATTGGTTCCCCAGCCTCAGTCGAGAATACAGTTAGTGCTTTGAAATCAGGAGTTACTACAATAGGAAATTATTCTCAATATTTTACCTATGAGTATCCTCTCTGGGAAAACAAAGTTTTAAGAACTGAAAATACAATAAGGGCTCTAGGCATCATGGCTGATAAAAGAAATGACGGCGTCCTTGTTCACTCCAATATCGATGATGGTGTAAGTGCGTATTTTTCAGATACTTGTTCTTTAATAGCATGGGCCATTCTTGAGTTCTATATAGTGGAGAAACTTACAGGTGCTAAAATAGCTCAAACCTTTGGAAATCTTGTAGATGATCCAAAGCTTAGAATGGCTACACTTATAGCACTTAACAAAATTCACGATGGTAAGCTTGTAGGAGCAATGGTTATCGGAAACACTGTTGGTGCGACAGAAGATCTTGATAGAAATTTTGCGTCAGTTGCTGGATATGCTATATATGACATGATTCTTCAAATGGAACATCCTACAGGACATGCCATACAGCCCCTACCCATAACAGAAATGATAAGGATTCCTACGCCTGAAGAAAATGCTCAAATTCAAGTATTTGGAAACCAACTCCTTAAAGAAGCTGAAAAAATTTATAAATCAGGATTAATTGACTTTACTCCAGTATATGAACTTAGCAACCAACTATACAAACAGGGACAGAAATACTTCAACAACATGATTAACTTTTTGAAAGACGTTGTAGACATCACTGACCCACTTCAAATGATGCTTGCAATTAAAAACATCAATCCAGTATATATCGAGAAAATTTTTACAGATACATTGGATGAGGAATCATCTGCATACAAACCAATAGTTCCAAGAGGAATGTATGCAAAACTCGAAGACTTCATAGAAAAAGAAAACCAAAGAATAGATTTTAAGAACATCAAAAATTCTAGTGTCATAACTGGATTAAAGGCAGTTGTGGCAACTACCGATGTCCATGAATTCGGTAAGATGGTTATAAACGGAGTTTTAAAGGAATGTGGGGTGGAAGTCTTTGATGCAGGTTCTGTAGGAAATCCGAATGACCTCGTTTATCTAACATTTAAAGAAAAAGCAGACATCCTAATCGTCAGCACTCATAATGGAGGAGCACTTTCCTATGGCAAAACCCTTACAGAAGGAATGGAGGAGTACGCCATCAGCATTCCAGTATTCATGGGCGGAAGGCTCAATGAGGATACGGGAGATGATGTACCTGTAGACGTTACTGCTGATCTTAAAAAAATTGGCGTAAACACTTCAAGTACCCCTGAGGAGCTAGTTAGAAGACTTGTCCTAATATTTGAATCTGATGAATAATTGCTAGGAGGCTTGAATGAACATAGGCTTGGGAATCGATACTGGTGGTACCTATACAGATGCCATCCTATATGATTATAATACAAAGGAAATTATATCATCTGTCAAAACACCTACTATAAAGAACGATTTAAAAAAATCCATCACAGAAGCTATTTGGCACTTCTCTGAACACTATAGAGAAAGAATTGATTTTGTTTCTCTCTCTACTACACTTGCAACAAATGCAGCTGTAGAGAACAAAGGATGTCAGGCCACCCTTGTGCTTATAGGCCCGTCGCCAGAGATCATTAAGGGGATTATAGACGAAAAAGGGGCTGAATTTGGTCTTCAGAATGCAGTTAACATAATATATCTAAAAGGGGGACACGACTGTCTGGGAAACATCATAATGACTCCCGACTGGAGCAAGTTTAAAAAGAAGCTACAGAAATCAATCCGTTCGACAGATTCATTTGCAGTAGCACAAATTTGGGGGATAAGAAATCCAGAGTTCGAGCTCATCGCGAAGGACATCATAATACGTGAAACAGGCATGACATGTGTATGTGCTCACAAGCTTACGACCAAACTTAATTTTCTGAAAAGGGCAAGCACTGCGCTTCTGAATGCTAAATTGGTGAATATAAATAGAGAATTCATAAAATCTGTCAAAGAAAGTCTTCATAACATGAACATATCCGCACCAATTTCCATCGTGAAAAGCGACGGTACACTCATGACTGAGAAAATAGCTCTTGAGAATCCAGTCTTTACTCTGGCCTCTGGTCCTGCGTCAAGCATTGCAGGAGCAATCACACTTACAAACGAGAGGGATTGTATCGTGATAGACATGGGAGGTACAACCAGTGACCTTGCCCTAGTTCAGGATTGTCAGGCAGGTACATGTGAAGAAGGTTTAGTGATTGGAAATTACAGACCCTATATCCCCTCAATCAAAATGAGAACCGTAGGGATTGGAGGAGACAGTCGCATCAGCTTCGATATAAACGAAAATATCATAATAGGTCCTGAAAGGATTCTTCCATTCTCAAGACTAGCAGAGGAATATCCAGAGGTAATAACCCAAGCAAAGAAAATTCTAAATGCAAGAAAAAAGAAAACATATCCTCTATGTGAATTTCTTATATTGAATAAAAATTGCAAAAATGTCAAGTTTTCTGAAAAAGAAAAAATTATCATCAACCTCCTTCGTAATGGTCCAAAATCTATTGAACAACTTTCAGTAAAACTTAAAACATTTATCAGCAAACTTGATATTAGGAATCTTATAGATAAAGACATAATAATGAAAAGTGGTCTGACCCCTACAGACATAATGCATATAAAGGGTGATTTTAATGAATTCAATACAGAGGCAGCGAGCATATGCTCTGAAATAATGGCAGAAAGACTAAACCTGTCTGGAGTAAAAGAGCTTTGTAATGTAGTCTACAACTTTATCAAAAGCAGGCTTTTTTATAAAATAGTCAAGATGATGTCAGACGACAAAATTAGTCTAGACAGACCAGAAGTGAGAAATCTCATTCTCATGAGTTATTTCAATAATAACCCTCTATTCAATATTAACATTAAATCAAACATATCACTTGTTGGTGTGGGAGCTCCAATCCATGTATTCCTTGACGATGTTGCCAGTGCTCTCAACTGCAAAGTAGTAACACCACCGTTTGCTGAAGTTGCGAATGCCACAGGAGCAATAACTGGCATCATGAGGGAAGATTTTTTCATAACCATAAAACCAAATGAAATTGAAGAAGGTGAATATACAGGTTTTGTGTGTTTGTCGTTAAAGGGCAGAAACGTCTTCAAAAAATATGAAGAAGCTCTTAACTGGTCTATAAAGACGTGCGAAAAAGTAGCTGAAATCAAAGTTCTTGAAAGCGGAGGCACTTCTATAAGACTTTCCTCTAACTACAGAGAAACTTTCGCATCACCAAAAGGACTGAAGAACAAAGAGGAAATTCGCAATTATCCATTTATTGAGACAGTGGTTGAAGCAGTAGCCATAGGCAGAATAAGCACATAACCTTAGATAAAATGAATATTCAAACGAGTTTTTAATCAAAAATATTCCTATATTGAATCAATTTTATAAAATGATTTGTTTAACAAGGAGGATGCAGAAATGCAAGGGAAAAAAATATTATTTATTGGTGCAGGAATGATGGCGGAAGGTATAATCAAAGGATTTATATCTAGTGGAACCGTCAATAGTGAGCAAATTCTTATTTATGATATTTCTAAAGATAGAATGGATGCTTTAAAGAGGACATATTGTATTAATACATTTACCAATATATCAAATGCAGTAAAAAAAGCTGATGTGGTTTTCGTATCCGTTCGTCCGCAAAATGTAGATGAAGTTCTTCCAGTTCTTAAATGCAATCATACCTGTATTGTAGTGTCTATTGCTGCAGGAATTGACATCCAATCTATTGAAAATATCATTGGGACGAACCGAAAAATATTTCGCGTAATGCCTAATACTTTAGCCGATACAAAAAAAGGGGTCAGTGGTATTTGCTATAATGAAAATGTAAGTGAAGAAGAATTTGCTGAAATTGATCAACTATTGCAAACTATCGGTGAAACGACTAGGATTCAGGAAAGCTTGTTTAATGCTTTCAGTTCTTACTGTACTGCAGGACCAGCATATATTTATGAATTCGTTGAAGCAATGATTGATGCAGGAGTTTTTGTTGGTTTTTCTCGTAGTCAATCTAGAGAATTTACACTCCAAAACATGCTTGGAGTAGCGACTAGGTTGTTAAATTCAAAAGAGCACCCTGCAGTCTTCAAAGAGCGTATGACATCGCCTGATGGAACATCGATTACAGCATTAAATGTTTTAAATTCATATGGTTTTAAAGGGATTATTCAGAATGCTATAAAAAAAGGATTAGATAAAGAAAATTCTCATACTAATCATTAGAATTACTCGTATTATAAAGCAAAGCAAAACAATCCTAAAATATAAACGAATAACCTTCTACTAAAGTAGTTTGCAAATGTTTTAGCTAACAAGCGGTGAATCTTTTTAAACCGATTATTCCATAGAAAGCTCTTATATTTTTTCGCATATCGTTTAAATGACTACAATAAATTATTCTCTTATGGACTATTTAAGTGGATGCAGGCAAATTAATGCCTACATCCCGTTTTCATAAAATTTTCACTCAGAAAGAACCTTTACCTTTTAAAATAATTTTTTATTCTGTCCATATACTTAATATGATTTCATTTACAGAAAAAGCGATAAAAAAGACTTCTAATAGTCTAGCTTCTATTTTAATTAAAGATAATAAGAATTTCTATCACTTAAATATTCTTGATAGATTGTTTCTTAAATTTCATTTTGTGTTCTTTAAATTGAAAATACACATCTGGCCGTCTGTTGTAAAACATTTGTTACACCCTACACAATTTGATGCCTTGAATGCTCCATCCTGCCATCTGTTTATAAAATCAGGTTCATATGTCCATGCCCTAGTCATGCCAATACCATGAATCGTTGTTTCATTTAAAATTCTCTCTGATACATCAATTGAGCGAATCCCTCCCACCAAAATAATAGGTGTATTTATTTCACTTGAAATAACTTTTGCATGTTCTAAATTGTACGCAATTTCATCGATACCTCTTGCAGGAGTAACACTTCCTCCAGCTAATCCACTACTGATTTCTATTGCATCAAATCCTTTATCTGAAAGATAACTGCAAACCTTTCTACTTTCTTCAAATCTAAATCCATATGCTTCATCCACATAGTCGTCACTGTTAATTTTAAAAAGAATTAGAAAATCCTCTCCACATGATTGCTTAATACCCTCCAAAATCTCTAAAATAATTCTAGCTCTATTTTCAGTATTACCACCATATTGATCTTTTCTGCTGTTGTAATATGGATTAATAAATTTATTGAGTAAAAAGCCATGGGCTGCATGGACCTGCACACCATCAAAGTTTGCTTTCTTCGCTCTAACTTCTGCATCAACAAAGTAAGTTACCAATTCTTCAATTTCTAAAGTAGTTAAAGCATGTGGTTGAATCCCACTAATTGCATCTGTAACAGTTGAAGGTCCAACAGGTGTTCTATTTGGTTCCCAATGCAATAGTGAACCATAATTGCCAATTTGTTCAATTAACTTACTATCATACACTAGCGTTGCATAAAAAGAATCAATATAACGGAACTGAAAATAATTCCATAAATGCAATAATAAAGGTGTTATGGTTATAAAAAAATCCTTATAATAGAGTTATGGAGCTCAATAATTGATCCCGCACAAATCTACTATAAGGAAAACCCAATAGAATTATATGACAGAATCAATAATAAAAAAAGTCTTAGAACCAATTAATTCAAAGTTTTGTAAACATATTTTTGATAAACATCATGCAAGCGTTGTAACAAAAGCATTAACTGGTATGGACTGGGCTCGCTATCGGAAGAAGAAAGCTGGCATTAAGTTAAATCTAGCACTCCGATATCAGGGCGAAGAAAATGTGTATCCTAATAAAGCTATTGTTAGTAAAGCTTCAGAACATGACGTCAATCATATGCTTTAACTTGTGGATTATTCAGAAAATGTCATCAATGTCTTTGATCGTGGATATGTAGACTATGACAAATTGATGCAGATTCATACAAATGGCGGTCGCTTTCTAATAAGAATTAAGCACAATGCTTCAACTTGGATTGAAAAAGACTATCCAGTCAATGGTAAAATTCTTAAAGATTCAGATATCTACCTAGGTAAAAAACCTAAGGCACCAAAAGCTGAAAACCAGTATCGTTATATCCATATAATGACTGACGAAGGTACTGAAATGCACTTTGCAACAAACATTCCTAGAGCTATTTCATCATGAATGTGGTGTAAAGGTAACAATGAACCAGTTTCGAAGAGCGGTAATTGTAGCATTATTTAGAGATCGAAACATGTTCATCCAAAGGTTACTTTACATCAATCAGGGGTATCTCCAGCAATCCGACAAATACTACGCTAAGGCTGTAAGTTTGAATATATCAGTATTCTAGAATGTAAATGCTACAATGAAAATGTAGAAAAGTTCCAACATAGAAATGTAGGAATTTATACATTTTTGTTGTAGCATTTTTGTTATAATTGTGCCGTTAATCCAAATGAAGGGAGTGCACAATTATGCGAAGAGATATTAAAACCTTAATTAAACAATACTCACGAGAGGAGAGATGCTTATTGAACAAAAGTGAAATGGCAAGGCGATTTAATTGTGATTGGCGCACTATTGACAGACATTTAAAGATTGAATCTGGAGAACTGTTAGACAAAAAATCCGGTAGGAAATATTCATCTGTTTTAGATGAGTATAAATCAATAGTTATTGATAAGGTAGATGTTCATGGAGCTACTGCTATGGCAGTATTTAAGTTTATTCAAAAGAAAGGATATAAAGGGAAATATTCTACTGTTGCAGCTTTTGTGAAGGAACATAAAAATGAAGAGATTAAAAAAGCCACTATGCGCTTTGAAACAACACCAAGGCTTCAAGCTCAAGTGGATTGGAAAGAGAATCTTACCATTTGATTCATATCAATTAGATATTTAACCAAAAATCTCACAATTTCAAATGTTGTCAACTTTGAATTCCAGCTTTTAGAGAATGAAATAAATGAATTCACTCCATAAAGGTTATATACTGAAAACCCATACGTATAAATATCTTGATCTTTCAGCTTATCTATTTGGTATTCGTCTTTAGATGCTTTTTTCTCTTGAGGTATAGTTAACTACACTATTCATTTTATCGTACATACATTTTCCCTCCTAAAAAAATAGGACTAGCAAAGCTATAAACTATGCTAATCCCTTGATTTTACTACTATCAACTTGTACTGCATTTGACTGTAATTTTACTGCAATTACGATAATACTTGATGGATATATTTATATCTAATGGATAAGTTATGGACTTAAAATGACTAATTATCAGCCTTTCTTATACAAGAAGTTATTTAATTCAGCTTTTGGGACTAAATTTTTTAACATCCTATCAATGCTTACTTCTTCCCAGGTGCTTTGATCTTTTTGTATATGTTCTAAGGTATTCAACCTTAGTAGCTGGATAATCTTTCTTTCTAATCTGTTTGATTCTTCTTGAATAATATCAAGATATTCTAAATCATTAGATTTGTATTTCCCATCCTTCACAGCTTCAATATAACCTTTTATAATCATTACCGGTGTTTTTAAATCATGGGATACCGATTGAAGAAATTCTTTTTCCCTATTATCAGCTTCTTTTAAGGATATTTTCATTTGATTTAAACCTTGAATCAAGTCATTGATTTCAATAGTATCAGACATTTCTACTGAATAATCCCAATTCTTCCTTGCGATTTCATCGATAAATCCCTTCAATTTCTGAATAGGTGATGCGATCTTCCTTGCGACTTTTCTTGATACAATAAATATGAACACTAAGAAAACCACTATCATCATTGTTAGAAGTAAATAGTTCAGTATACTATCTTCAGATTTTTGTACATAAACACTTATATTCTTATCCTCTTTCACACTATAGTAATAGAAATTTATAGGATAATAATTGACTTTACCCTTAGATATGTTTCCACTATCTTTTACAACTAAATTTGATATATCTTGTATGATTTGATCGTCATGAGAATGATGAAGATAAACTTTTCTCACAAAATCACTAATGAGTATATCCTCTATTTTTGATTGACTTTCATCCAAATGGATTGAAAAAAACAATGGGAAATATAGTTCACCATCTTCCTCCAATACTCTTTCTTTACCATACTCTTCTGCTATCATGGCTGTTTCGCTTAGTCTTTCATAAACACTTCTACTACTGTATTTGTCAATTGAAGATTCCCCTAATTTCTAATTGAAATTTCCCCTAGGGGAGTAAAAAAATTATTGATTTTGAAGCCAAAGCTTCGTTTCTTTTAATCTGTAAGAATTGCCATTCATGTTAACTATATATGATTTATGAGTTAACCTATCAATCATAGCCGCCGTCATAACAGGATCTTTAAATATTTCATCCCACCTTTCAAAGGATAGATTAGTGGTTATAATTGTAGATTTTCTACCAGCCCTTAAAGAAAGATAGGTAAAAAGAAGTTCCGAAGCCTCCTTATCAAAGGAAATATAACCTAGCTCATCGGCTATAATTAGGTCGTATTTTTCAAATCTTTTTTCAAAGGACCGTAAGGTCTTTTCAGACCTACTTTCCTTTAGTTGGTTAACTAATAGAGGAATAGTTGTAAATAGCACTTTGTATCCGGCATTACAAGCCTTTATACCTAGACCAATAGCCATGTGGGTTTTGCCCGTTCCAGGATTACCTGCAAGTATGATATTTTGTCCTGTTTCAATAAATTCAAGTGATGAGAATACTTTAAGTTTGTTTCTTGCATCTTCTGGAAGGTCATGGGTTACTAAGTCTTCTATATATTTCTTATAGGGAAACTTTGCACTTCTAATTCTACTCTTTCTTCCATTTTCTTTTCTAAGATCATATTCCTTTTGTAGTAAATTGTATAGAAAATTATCAAATGTTTTATTTTTTATATTTGCTTCTTTTATTTCTTCTTTAAAATGTTTTAAGGTATGTGGTAGCTTAAGCTCCTTTGAAAAAAGTGATATTTTATTATGGATTTCCTTATCATTCATATGATTTTAGCCTCCTGCTCAAAGGCTACACATAAATTCCCTAAAAGACTCCCATATTCATTTAATATCAACTTTGAGTTTTCTTCTATTTCTGTAGCCCTTTCATCATTTTTTATGTTTAATGAACCTTCATTTCTATTACATAACATTTTTATCTTTTCTGTATTAACGCCCGTAGGGCTTAGTTCTTCAAGCTTCTTAATAGATTCAACTATTTTATCTAAACCTTTTTCACTAATTAATTCAAGAAGGTCTACAAAATCCTTTGGATTTTCGGTATAATATTTATTGTATATTGTGTGAAGCATGGGGTTCATTTGTCGCATGGCGGTGCTAGAATGAAGTGACCCAGGCTTCTTTTTTATTGTATCTATGTAATGCTCAATCTTTATGCTCCAAGCATGATTTCCATAATTTCTTTTATGATTTGTTATCAATTGATTTTTATGATAGATGAATATCTCTTTAGGATATATTTTCACAAATACAAATTTACCAACTAATTTATCTGGAACTGAATATTTGTTTTCATCTATACTTACTACAGAATATTTATTTACCCTAAGCTCACCTGTTCTTGCCGTATCATAGCTTGGCATAAGCTCTAGTAGGTACCCCTTTTCTTCACTTAGTATATCCTGCGGACTTTTTCCATCATTGTACCTGGTTTTTCTTAAGTTAATCTTAGTTAGTTCTTTTTTAAGATATTCATTAGCCTCATCTAGATTTGTGAATTCATCTTGTTTACTAAAGGCCTTTCTTCTTACATATTCTACACTTCTTTCTACATGTCCCTTTTCATTTCCCCTCCGGGTATTACAAAACCTATATCTGAAACCGTAGTAAAGCGATAGCTTAAGAAGATCTTCTGTAGGCTCTTTTTCACTCCTATTTACAAATCTTTTTACAGCCACTTTCATATTGTCATATACTACTTCCTGATAAACTCCTCCAATATCATTAAAAAATCTAACATGAGCATCTAGAAAATTTTCCATCTTCTGACTATGATACAGTGCTGCATATCTGTAGTTTCCTTTAGAACTCGTAAAGACAGCCATTTGAAAGGTTTTTGGTTTCCCATCTATTATTAGCTTTACATGTCCCCAGTCAAATTCACATGCCTTACCAAGTTCATATTCTTGTCTTATGTATGCTTCTTTTCTTTCATCTAATTTCTCCCTTATGTAGTTACATACAGTTGGATAGCTTATATCATATCCTTCTTCAACTAGGCATTCAAATATATCAATCTTCTTCTTTTGTTGTTTACTTCTTCCTGTAGCCTTTTTTACTTCATTTTCTTTTAAGAAAAAATTAATCCTTTCCATTATTTCATCTGTTAATTTTCTCTTTATTCTATTACTGCTGTCATATTTCGGTGGAGATACGATATCTTCTATTAGTCCTTTATTCTCACTGGAGCAGCTTAGTAGCTGCTGTTTCTTTTTCTCATATTCTCTAATATATTTTCTTATTGTCTTTCTTGCCATTCCAGTTTCTCTATGGATTTGCCATTGAGATTTTCCCTCTCTAAAATGTGATAAAATTATCTCTTGCTTTTCCACTAAACTAATCATCCCCTTAGTCTCCCTATGAAGTCTCATAGGGATATTTTACACTTCCTCTAGGGGAGTTTTCAATTATTCTGCTAGGGTAATTTTAGATTATCATAAACATACTACGAATTTCTTCTATTATAGTTATATTTATAATGAGAAAAAACATAAATAAAATAATGAGTATTTTTGCAAATTCAATCCAAATTTTATAACTTAAGCTTTTGGGCTTGCATTTTTTATTTTTCATCACTATACTCAAGTTTCATTATATAGCCATATCCATAGACATTTTCTATTGGTAGTCTAGGTACCTTTTTCCTTATTCGTCTTATAGTGTCATCAACGACTCTTGACGACCCGAAATAATCTATAGCCCAAACATAATCTATGATTTCATCTCTTTTTACTGCTACTCCAATGTTTTGAATAAAATAATCTAATAAATCATATTCTTTATTTGTAAGAACAATGCTTTCTCCGTTAACAGATAGATCTCTTGTCTCCCTTCGAAATGAGTACTCTCCAATAGATTCGAATGAATAATCTGTTTTGATTTTCTCTTGCTTTAATAATCTATTAACTCTTAAAACCAATTCTCTAGGTAGAAATGGCTTAGGTAGGTAGTCATCGCTACCCATTTCTAATCCAATCACTCGGTCTAATTCAGCATTACGAGCAGACATAAATATAACTGGAACTCCTTTATTATGCTTCTTTATTTCTTTAATTAAAGTATACCCATTCATTCCAGGCACCATGATATCGAGTATCCATAAATCAACATCTGTATTGATTTCTTTACATGCTTTTAATCCATCATTAAATGTCTTTACAACATATCCTTCATCTTCTAAATAAGTTGTCAGCAATGTTGCCAGATATTCTCCATCCTCTACTAAATGTATCTTTTTGATATTAACACCCCTCTTTACTTCTAAGATATTCATATAAGCATTTTCTTGATTTTATAATCATACCCTAAATTTAATGGCGATGCTTCTTTTTATCCTCAGTAACAATATAGTCTTCTTGTCCTAATGCATTTTTTACAGAATTTATGATGCCTGTTGATGAATAAGTCGCCATAGAAACAGTATCTACTTGCGTTGTTTGATTGTCAATGATCTCACTCGGAATGATTTCATTTGCATGATTAAACCATTTGGCATCATCTTGATGGCTCGTAACCACTATGGACTTAATTCTTTCATTTTCTATCGTTACATCGGTCTTAATTATACCTTTAAAGCCCACTGCCTCCCCTTTATATACACCATCTCCAAAACCTTCAGCATCTGATATTTCTACTTCTTCGCCTGCTATCACTATAGACTGTGTGTTTACATATTTGGGGAAAATTTCATCTCCGTGGCCCAATATAATGAGTAATAGACCGAGAATTAAGATTCCACCTATCACCACAAAAATATTTTTCTTCGTAACCTTTTCTTTTGACTTAGATTTCAATTCTCCATTTTTTATTGAACAATTAAATGATTTTATATCATCGATTATCGGTGCAACCTTCAACGTATTTTCTATAGGGCAACAACTTACACACTCATAACAATTAACGCACTGTAATGAGTTTACTTTTTTATTGGTGGATATCTCTATATTCATCGGACAAACTTTATCACATTTTTTACAGTTGACACAACTACTTTCATTTCTTTTTATCCTAAAGAGTCTAGCAACTCCCATTACTCCATATTTTGCCCCTTCATAACAAAAATAATTGCAAAAAGGTCTTTTAAAAAATACTCCTATAATTAAAAAGATTATTATAGTCATGATTGCACCTACTGAAACCACTTGACTCTCCATGATTTTCAAAAAGTTAACCCTTGGGTCATACCCTAATAGCTGAAAGATAATTTGCACGCTAGATACTCCCACTAAAAGAAATATAATATATCTAGTAAACACCAAAAGTTTTTGATATTTTTTAGGCATTTGCCTCCGTTTAATTCCTAAAATTTTTCCTAATCTAGAGCTTAAATCTTGCATAAATCCAAAAGGACATACAAACCCACAAAAAACTGGCCCTAACAAAATGCCCAAAAGCATAATAGTTGTCATAGCATATGGAATTTTTGTGATTAATCCTGCCACAAACAACAACATGAAAATTACCTGTACCGCTACTCTAGTTACCTGTAATCTTTTCATTTTTCCCCCTCCAATCGTCTTTTATATTATACAACTAATAAAAATTTCAATACACAACACAGTGAAGTGAAAATAATGTGAAAGTTGTGGGATAATAGGCCTTAGAAAAATTATATAAAAAACTATTTTCTTAAAGAGATTATGTGTAAAAAAGAGCTACATTGTCTATTTTAAATTTATATTCCTTGTCAAATACAATTTAAAAAGAGACAATGTAGCACCATAAATGCAAATTTAATATGTAACAGAAGTGATTTTTCCCATCTGTTTTAATTTTTCCTATTAAAAGTCGACACTCCCCATACTAACCACTGTCTTGATGGCCTGATCAACAGTTACATCTAATTCCTTTAATTGATCTTTATGTACATAAACTAAGAAACCATTAGTTGGATTGGGTGTAGTTGGAATGAACACGGCTACTTGATCTTCACCACACATATGGATATTGTTATTAGTAATAAATCCGATACTAGTAACGCCTTTCATGGGAAACTCTACCATTACAACTTTAGAAAAAGATCCTTTTTTATTTTTTGTAATAGTGTCGCTAATATCTTTAATAGCTCTGTAAACTGCCCCTGCAAAGGGAAGCTTTAATATAAAATTCTCAAAGGCATTAAATAATCTCTCACCAAGAACGAAGTTTGTAATACATCCAACTAAAAATATAAGTAATATAGTTAGTATGAAGCCTACTCCAGGAATAGGTTCTCCAAGCACTGCGACTACAAATCCCTTTGTCATATTATCTATAAGACCGTAGATAATTTTTATTACATATAAAAATAATCCTAAGGGTAAAATGGTTAGAAATCCTGATATAAATAATCGTGTAAGTTTTTTCATTACCTTGATCTCTCCTCAGTCAATTTATGAATTCATTGAAATATTTTCCTTTAAATAGTCCCATTACTAGACTATTTGCAATTATATACCAAAGTATAATCCTATGTTTCAAGTTATTATAGCACAATTTCATAATTATTTTCATTAAAAATTTATGTCCTTAAAAGGCCCCCTGTAGATGTTTTTATTATTAAGAACACTTATAAAAAAGCCTTCATATATTGATAAAGAAGATTAATTTCAAGGAGGTGTCCTGGTGTTCTATTATTATCCTTACAATCTCTATTCTTATTATTCATATCCTCAATATTTTTATAACTATTCCTACTCACCATTCTCATTAGGACCAATAAATTTATATCGTTATAATAGCAAAGGAATTTTAAAACCTCAACAACAGCAGCTTTATAGAGAGTTTTCTATTAAATACATTACCGCCTGGTTTAGTGGTAAATATGATGAATATAAAAAATATTTGTTCAAGTGCTTTTATAAATATCCCTATGAATTTGAAAAAATCAAGAAATGTCTTCAAGAAGAATATAATGTACCCAGATCTATAGCCGAAAATATGACCAATATAGTTCAGTACGGGTACGAAACAGCAGGATGGGCAAGCAAAAGACTATTGTTAAATAAATTAAGTGGAGAATGGAAGACCAATCTGGGTATATTGAAATTATATATTTCAGAGGATCTAGTCCCTACAGATGATACTATCTTTCCTTATGCTAATAATGTTACAGGTAGTTATGATTGGGATGATGGTGGCAGCATTGATGGCTCAGTAAACTGGGGAGGGTATTCTTCTGGTGTTTTTATAGGAGCAAATACACAAGGCGAGTTTGAAATAAAATTTAAAGAAGATAGTAATGGGAGAAGAACTTTTAGAGGAACATTTATCGAAGATGATGAAACATATGGGTGGGAAGGCGAACAAATTAGGTAGTATTAGTCACGTAAAATGTATTTGCACACAAAGAGTGTCAAAGTTGAAAATTATAGCTTTTTTAGACCGAAATAAAAACTCAGAGACATCGAACGTAGACACAGAAAAAGTCCTGATTTTAGATTCCACTATACAATATACAGGTATCATCACTTACATTGACAGTATATATTTTATAACAAATCTAGTTTTAATGACTTTTTCAGTGGCCTCGCTTCGAACCTCTTTTTTTGTTTTGTTTAGATTTTTCTTCGAGAAATGATCTCAATAAAAAAAGCCCATAAGATTATAAAATCCTATAGGCTTTATCAATATACATATTTGTCCATTTTGTCTAAGTAATAATTATAATGCTTCTTAATTGCTTCTTAATTGCTTCTCTATAATTCTACATCTTGTATACCCAGTCTATTATGAAGTATGTCATTTCGTAGTATCCTTTCAATTAAAATCGAACTAATTACAATTAGGGGTAATGATACTATATATCGAACTACTGAAAAACCAATCCCAATAAAACTAGCTTCAAAAATGGTCATTGGTATTCTACAAATAGCAGTTGCCCCCAAGTATGTAAGCACAATGCTTAGTTTTGCTCCTTTTTTATAAAGAGAAGCAGCCATAGGCAAAACTACAACAAAAGGATATAGAGTTGTACAAGACAATAATATTGCTCCAATATAGCCCTTAACTCCTGATGCCTCTCCAAAATAATGCTCAACGGCTTTTCTGTCAATCCATACCATGAAAAGCCCAACTAAAATAAAGGCGGGAGGGAATAACTTAAACATATCCAATGCAAAAAATTGAAAATTGTAAGCAATCCTACGGCCGGGTTCATATTTCATAATCAATGATAGGATTATAAATGAAGTGTATAAAAATAAAAATGTAATTACTTTCTTCTTTTTAGGCTTTTGCTTTTCCATTAAAACACCTCCCCATAGATAATACCCATAACTAGTGAGACAATAATGGCAATAATATAACCTGAAATATTTCTAAGTATAGTCAATTTTGTACCAAAATATTTTTTCTCAAGTGGATAGGTTATTATCCCAACCATCATAAGACTAGTAGTAAAAGCAGCTAATACTGTATAACTTACTCCCTTTTTTAGTAGCAATCCACATAATGGAAAGGTAATAAAACCCGGAAGTAGAGATATTGAACCAAACATAGAAGCAAGCACTGTGCCTTTCAATATATCCGTTGTTCCAATATATTCAGCAATAACATAATCAGGCAGTATATAAAGAACAATTGATACAAATGCCAATGTCATGAGAAGCAAAGGTAACATCTTGACAAAGGTTTTTAATGCTGTTTTCAAAGCCTTTTTAGTTTTAGACCTGTCTTTAATTGCTGATATCATAAGAGATACTGAAGCCACTGCATATAGATAAGTCATTATTCACCACCACATCCTTTGGTTTCTTTTTTACATACTTTACTGCAGTCAACAGAGTCGATATTTAGAACTTTCTTTTGCTCTGTTAAGTCAATAACGTCTTTTGACATTTCATTAATAATTCCTTGCAATTCTTTTAATACACTTTTCTGGACATTATAATGCACAAAATATCCTACTTTTTCTCCTTTAACAAGACCTGCATTACGAAGTATCTTTAGGTTCTGTGATACAGCAGATTCAGAAATATTTAAGACTTTAGCAAGACCCTTCACACATATTTGTTTTTCTGATAATAATAAAAACAATTTGAATCTTGTCTCATCTCCTAAAGCTTTAAACTTGTTTACTAATTCTTTCATAATCAATTCTCCTTTAATTAAGTATTTGCTTAATTAAATTATAGTCGGCTATTTTAATTAAGTCAATGCTTAATTAAAAATAAATTTTTCACTAAAAAAAGCCGACAAGATCATTAAAATCCTATCTGCTTTACTTATCCGTTTATTCACCTTTTTTTATTTACAATGCTCTAGTGTAAAATCCTTGAACAGTATCTTCGTGAAATGGTCTTATTTTAAATGATTTCATTAGTTTATGATACAACAATTATATAATGTAACCATCACTTCTTATCCTGTTGAATTCCCTTCACGTATACTTCAAATAAAGAACTATCCATATGCTTCACTTTAATATCCCCTATAATTTCTCCCCAAGTTATAATCGAATAGCTGCATATTCCTTTTTGTTTCTGAAAATAATGATGAGATTGACATATGGACTGAATGACATTAATGCTTATATAGGATTGTTTTTTCTTAAAACCTCCTTGTGATGCATATAATAACTTACGATTCATTCTAATTCCTAAGGCTGTATTCTTATAAGTCATATAGCCATGGGCTAATGCTATAGCGATTAGTATAAAACCTATCCAAGCATATCCAAAATTGTAGCCTAGTATAAAGGTCACTATTATAACCACAAGCACTTTCAAAAAGACAAAGTGAATCAAGGATTTTTTTGGTGGACAATGAATTGTATCTGATTCTTGGTCAATATGGAGCAACAATTCATTAATGATTTGTTCCTTCACCTTTTCATTACAATATGGATACAAAACTGCTTTTTCATTTCCTTCATCACCATATCCAATACTCTCAACTTCTATGGTGTATTTATGAAGCCATTGCATTAATAGGGATTGCTTAATGTGTATTCCTTTAATTTTCTTTCGATCAAAGCTATAGTTCTTCTTTTCAAGTAATCCATATCTGATCTGTATGGTATTTGACTCAATTCGTACTTTGAATCCTGAATACCGAAGTACATTTCTTATCAATATTGCCATAAAACCTATGGCAAGAGCTAATCCTATTAATAAAAAAATCCTATAGGCTGTGAACTGGGTATTATTCAAGTAGGAATCGCGATTAAATCCTATTATATTTCCAATATCATCTAAACGTTCATATAAAGCCCATAAAACCAGTAGGATTTCTATAATACCATTAGAGAGTAAGGAATAGCGTATTAATTCTGAAATACTTACGTTATATGTACAACCTTCTTCTATGTCCTGATTTCGTAATCCATTTTTTCTTAATAGTTGGCGCTGCAGTTTATTGGCTCGATCTTTTCCCAATATAAGGACTAGCTCTGAGCCTGTATTGCTTATGCTTTCTGTATCAATCTTTACTCTAGATAGACCAGATAGCTGTTCTAGTAGATTCTGGGATAGGTCAATGGTATTGATTTTATCTAATGGTATATCTCTTCTTATTTTTTTTATGAAGCCTTTTTGAAATAATAGCTTTTCATCTCTAACATAGAAATAGGTATGGCGCCATGATAAAACATAGCTTATATTAATGATACCTAAATAGACCAATAGAATTCCTAACGCAACCAGCCAACCCACTCTACCGACTAGCATAACATAAAGCACCACTATTATGACTGTTTGTTTTAAGAGACCATTAATTATAATACGAAATAGTAAAGATAGCAGATGATTACGTTCTCCTTCATACCTATTCATATCTATCACCTGATTGAATCATCTCTGTCAAGCGACTAGAAATCTTTTCTGCCTCTTGTTCTGTTAATGCAGGAATTTCGTGAATCCCTCCAGCCGTATTGATGGTAACCGTTACTAATCCATAGAAACGATTAATAGGTCCTTGCTCCACATCCATGTACTGAATCCTTGATATGGGAATCACCATATGTTTTCTTACGAATATCCCATAGATTAGGTCTATTCGCTCATCTGTAATACTATATCTCCACTCTTTATACTCAATCATGGGAGATAGAAATATATAACATACTGAGAATATCAGTAACAATACCGCTGTCCCATGTATTAGATATATCAGTCGTTGGTCTGCAATCCTAGGCAATAGGAGGATATACATACCAATACCATAGATTAGTATTAAGATTATATTTGTGATTAAGCGGCCTATTATCCAAGATTTTATAGCTTTCTTACTAATTCTATTATATGTCATCAATTGCTCCTCCTTATTAATATCTCAATCATAGATTAATTCAATCTAAAGGTCAAGGTTACAGGTTGATGGGTACTTTATAGTTCAACTTTTATACATTAACTCCCTCCTGCATACATAGAGCTTTATCTTCTAAATATAAAATTTAAAATCCTTGTAAATGCTTTAAAATATATTGGTTTTTAAATAAAAAAGCAAATATAGGATACAGAATAGACACATCAATTATGTATCATATGTGTAGGTTAACCTCTACATGGTTAAATGTTAATAACTTGAAACCATTATTGTACTAAAACAAGAAAGGGTGGAAAAATGAAAAAACTACTTTTAATAACACTTGTATGTATCATTGGTTTGTCAATTATAGGGTGTACTTCTACAGACATAGAGAATAGTAATGAGCCCCCAAAATCAGAGAGTACTAATATATTTAAGGAATCAAACAATGTTGATGGCATTAGTATCAATAAAGGTATAGAAAATCAAAATTTAAAGATGTTTCATAAATACACAGAGATATTTGGGATAAGACTTTATGCGACAAAGGATGTTCCAGATGAGAAGTTAGTTCATGCTAGCAAAATTATGGCTGGATATCTAGACAATAACTTAGATGGAAAAGTAGACAATAAACTGGTTGTCAATAATATGATAGAAAAAAAGGCTATTATGGTGATGTTTAAAGATTCAAGCGAATCAGAGGAACTTATAACTAAATACGGAAAAGAGTTCGATAGTTTAGATTATACATACCAAGACCTATATGCTGACGAAACCCACCCTGAAGGTTCAAAACCTCGTGCTTTCGATGCTTCACTAGAGGAAGTGCTACACCTTATCACTCACTCAGGCTATGCTTATGCATACCCTGGAGTATTCGGCGAGAAGGAAGAAACAGAAGTTGCAAAGACTATGGACATCGCACGTGGAGGATATTTTAAAACTGTTCCTATAAAATATCCAGAGAATGCATGGTATAGCTATTATGATAAAACTGCTGACTATTCAACTATGATTACAGAATATATTTATTGGGCGCTAACTTCTATGCTAGGAGCTCAGGAATATGAAGGACGCTTAGAAGAAATTCAGCATGAGTGGAAACTGAATACAAAAGAAAAGGTTACGAATCAAGACCCAAAAGTATATAAATTACTTACAGACGAAAAATATAAATTCCCTAAGGTAATTCCTGATGGGAAATATAAAGTTTCTAATAATTAGGGAAATGAGCGAATTGCATGATTATGCGATTCGCTCAAATAAAAAGATTAAAAGGTGCCAGGCTTCACAATTACACAATTCAATTATATATTTCCTTATCACATCATATTTTATGTGCTCTAGCCTAACTTTCTCTTTTTTGACTCAGTCAAAAGCTTATGCATGACATGGAGGATTTTCTTCTTGTTTTCTTATTTTTCCTCACTATTTTATTTTATTTTTCCCCAAGAATTCTATTAAGTCAAGCGCTGTTTCCTTTGGTCTTTCAATCATTGCCATATGACCTACATTTTCATATATGATTAGCTCACTATTAGGTAATAATTCAACAAACCTTCTTGCCACATTCTCTGGCACAACAGAATCTTCTGCACCATGCATATATAGTGCAGGAACGGTGATTTCCTTAAGTCTAGGTTCTAAATGTCTAGGGTCTGCATTAGGATCTAGCCACTGTCTAAACATTAAAATATTGGCTTCCCTGTTGCCCTCGTATCTGATTACTTTTCCAAAATAATCTACAAACTCCTCAGTCAAAAGTGATTTATCTGCAATAAGGTTATCTAGCGTACTCTTAATAACACTTGGTCCAATAAACTTACTTGTGAATATTTCTGTTTTAGATAACTGATTGTATCCTGGGTCAGTTGGTAGAATTGGTTTTTCGTCTGTAAACATTGACGCATCATAGCCACCTTCACTATTTGGAATTCCCTCTGAACCGATTAAAATAAGCGACTGAACTTTTTCGGGGTGATCAAAAGTGTACTTAAGCGCAAGTCCTCCACCCATGGAGTTACCAGCAATTGAAAACTTGTCAATACCTAGTTTCTCCATAAGTAAATTTGCAGTTTCTGTCATTGTTTTCCTATTATAAACATCTTCAGGAATTTTTCCAGTTAATCCATGAGCTGGAAAATCTAAAGAGACAAGTCTATAATCTTTTTTCAAATAAGGTATCCAACCTTCCCAGTTTTGAAGCGAGCCAAAGCCTCCATGAAACATGAGCAATACAGGACCATCCTCGTTTCCTTCATCTCTATAATGTACATCTGCTCCGTTTGTTAGTGTAATAAATTCTGATTCTTCATTGATATACTCTGATAGCTGTTCTTTTGTTAAATCTGTTTTATAGAACATTCCAAATACAAGTCCTACAGCAACTACAATTACAATCAAAATGCTTAACAATATTTTTTTTAACATAATAATCCTCCTTTTATTTTTTACTTATCTAATCCACGGCTTTCAATAAACTCTACAACATCCTTTGCACTTTTTTCTCCTGTTTCTAATTGAAGTCTATGAGCAACACCTTCATACATAATAAGCGTTGAATCCTTTATATCTTTATCAAACCTATAAGCATGTTCAGGTAGTGTAATTGTATCTTTATCTCCCCAAAGAATTAGTGTTGGAACATTTATCGTATCAAGACCCACAATATTATGTGGATTTTCATACATACTACTTATCATCTTTAGTGATGTATCTCTATGTTTTTCATATCGTGATAACCGATAAATTCTTTCAGAAAATTCAGGTTCTTCATCTGCATCAATACACATATACTCAGCAAAAGATTCTTTCAAATCTTCTTTAGTTCCAAAATTATAAAAAAAGTGGCGCTATGGGTGAATTAGCTAATGCAAACAGCTCTTGTTCAGTTTCTACTACAGCTACCTCATTTACATAACCACCTGCTGCAACAATTACAATGCCTTTCATATTTTCAGGATTATCAATTGCATATTGTAAAGATGACTGCTAATACTATTAAAATTTTTTTGTATATTTCCCCATTATCTTACCCCTTTTTTAATCGTATTCATTTTATTTTTGAAACTGTTTTATCATATTTACTAAAGCATCTATCTAAGGTTTAGTAGACATAGTGAGATCAATCTCCGCTCCCCTAAAATACATTGACGAAATGGTGTTTAAGTCATACCGTTCCCATTTAGAAACTAATCTATAATTTGTCTTTCCATTTTTCCTATTAAACTTTCACCAATTTTCAAGCCTAATCGATAATCTGATTGTAAGATATCTCTGTCTTTTGTAGATCTAGTTGTTTGATATCAATCTGGTGGTATAATTATTATAAACCTTATGTCAGACATAAGGTCAATAAGAGTTTTTAAAATATTATTATTGGCAAAATAATTTTAGAAAGAGATCAATTATGAATAAAGATATTACAATAGGTCAACTTGCTAAGTTAATGTCTGTTTCAATTAACCAGATTAGATATTTCGAAAGAAAAGAAGTTCTATTTCCAAAGTATATTAGTGAGAGTGGATATAGAATGTATGGTATTAATGAAATAAATATATTAGCACGTATACTAATATTGAGAAAGTTAAACATATCTGTATCTGATATTAAAAATTTATTTAAATCAGATGATAAAACATCTAATATCGCACTCTTAGAAAATACAATCTCAGAAATATCAGAACAAATAGCTAGTTTAACTAAAATGATGAATATGACACAAGGTTTAATTGAATCAGCCATTGCTCAAGGTACATACATCAACAAATTTCTTATTAAAAAATTACCTAATCGTACACTCTGCGAATACGCAAAAAAACCTCATGGCTATAATATTACATCAAGAGATGTTTTAGAAATTTCGAAACATCATATACATAAAAATATTGCTGCAATAGAAGATGACGTCATTACAATTTATGGTCCAAATTATTATTATGTTTGTGCTGAAGAAGGACATGAACAATGTCCGAAACACCAATTAGAACAGGGTGAATATTTATGCTTTTCAATAATAATTTATGATGATAATATGGAAGATATTATTTCCAATTTCTATAGTCATGCTGAAAAAGAATCGATTAATATTGTCGGCACATTAATTATCGTTACTAATTCAATGTTGTCCGTTTTAAATAGGAATTCTGAATGTCTAGAACTCCAAATGCGCATTCAATCATAGATTGAAATACAGTCACTTTGAATTCAAATATGAATAATAATTAATTATATATGTATAAATAGAATACTCGGGGTCTAAGCACATTTCTTAATAATATCTCATATGATAATGTTATAAGTCTATGAAAGGAATGAGCAACATGTATAAACCATATTCATGTCCTTACTACGTTAACACGTCAATGTATAACTCACCCAATATGTATAATGCTTATAAAGCGTATCCATATCCTTACTGGGTTAACACACCAATGTATAACTCAGGCTTTTCGAAACAGTGTACTCAATTGAAGGACTATGGGCCAGAACCGTCTGTAATTAATATCGAGGAGGCTACTAAGCAAAACAATACCTATCGTACCGCTTTATGGACAGGAAACCATTTGCAAGTTACCTTGATGAGCATCAAGGTTGGGGAAGACATAGGTCTAGAAGTTCATCCCACAGTTGATCAATTCATACGTATTGAAGAAGGTCAAGGGCTTGTTAAAATGGGTGATAGAAAAGATAAGTTGGATTATCAGAAAAGAGTCTATGATGATTTTGCTATCATGGTACCTGCTGGTACATGGCATAATGTAATCAATACAGGTAATACACCACTTAAATTGTACGCTATCTATGCACCACCTGAGCATCCACGTGATACGGTTCATGAAACTAAAGCAATTGCAGAAGCTGCTGAAGAGAACTATGTCCACTAATATCAAAAGTTTATTTCTTAAAAAATCTTGATAAAACATAAATAGGAAATGGGGCTGTCTCATAAATAAGTCTTATGAGTACAGCCCCGGGGTGTTTCAGAATGAAGTTCGAGGTTTTGAAATTTCAGCGGTTTGGTTAGTACTAATGTACGTGCCAAGTCGATGAAATTTCAAATAACGCAGAAATTCGCCATTCCGAGACACCCCCCATCCTTTATTTCCCATATTTCTACGCAAATATTATCTTTGTGAATTTAAACATATTAAGCACTCTTGAATTATCAATCCAGCGCACTTTATTTAAAGGGTAATCAAAACAAAAACAATCCCTTCGATATATGATGGTGTCAAGTTAGGACAATAAATATCATTTAACTTTTCTATATTTCTGTTTGCTGCTATTAGATTTATACGGAATTGTCATCTCAATTAATCTAAAATAGCAGGAATAATATATTTCTCGATAATTGGCCACCTATCTTGAGGCTTTTGGATTATTTTAGACGCTATTACTACGACCAGATCTTTTTGGGGAATACAAAAAATATGATTCCCGCCTGAGCCTGCTGCTGTATATGCCAATGTGTTTTCCACTTCAAAAAGCCACCAGAGATAACCATATTTATTGGAATTCATAGATGTTGATTCATCAATCCATTTTTCTGTAATAATTTGTTTGTTATCCCAGATACCGCGATTTAGATATAAAAATCCAAAACGTGCCATATCCTTAGGGGTTATTGTTAGCCCCCATCCTCCGATGGTGTTGCACTGTGGATCTTTAATCCATCCTGTAATATTTTTCCCGAAAACATCATCTAATTTAAATGATTTCATTTGATGATCAGGTATTTCTTTTATTCCTATAGGCTTGAATAAATGTTTATTTGCGAACTCACGAGTAGACATGCCTGTTGCACGTGTAATAATAGCTGAAAGCAAGTGAGTTCCTGCGGTACTATATTGAAATTTTCCTGTCTGGCTATTTCTACCTAGCTGGTCAAGGATATATTTTACCCAATCCTTTTGTCTTCTTAGTCTGTCTAAAGGTTCATGCTTCCAAGGAAATGGTGCAGTCATAGTAAGAAGGTGTTTAATCGTAATAGTACGTTTCGAAAAACTATCTGAACTGGAAAGATATTCAGGAAAAAAATCCAGAACTTTCTGATCTACACTTTTGATATATCCTGCATCAATGGCAATGCCAATCAGAGCAGATGTAAAGCTTTTTGTCACTGACGCTACATTATGTGTATCAATAGAACAATATCCATTATAATATCTTTCAAAAACTATATATCCCTTTCTTACAATAATTATTCCATTAATATTCTTATATTGAGAATTTACAATATATTTAAAATTTGTAAGATATTTTGGATCCATGCCTACGTCTTCAAGCTCTGCTGTCTGCCATTCCTTTGTAGGCCAGTAATCTCTTCTATTAGCCATTTTAGATATTTAAATACCTCCCTGTTTTCGATTTCGGATTTTTTTTCAAAGTTCGTGGAGAACCCTCTGCGATAATCATTCCTCCTTCTGTTCCTCCTTTGGGACCGAGTTCTATAATCCAGTCACAAGCTGATAAAACTTCTGGATCATGTTCAACGATAATTACAGAATTTCCCTTCGCAACCAATTCATCTAATAACAATATGAGCTTGGCAGTATCATAAAGACTAAGACCGGTAGTTGGTTCATCCAGTACATAAAGAATATTTCCTTTCCGTTGTCTACCGATTTCTTTGGCAAGCTTGATTCTCTGTGCTTCACCTCCGCTAAGAGTTGGGGTAGGCTGCCCCAGTTTTATATACCCCATGCCAACTTGCTGCAGGACCCTCAATGTATAAATTATTGCTTTATTATCTTCAAAGAAAGTAACGGCTTCTGAAACAGTCATTTCGAGGACATCAAGAATATTTTTTCCCTTGTATCTAACAGATAAAGCCTCGTCATTATACCTTTTTCCATGACATTCCTTGCAAATATTATTAAGAAAGAAATTGCCTCCTAGCCAAATTGTTTCTTGACCGCTGCCTCCGCATACAGAGCAGGCGCCTTTTGAATTGAATGAAAAATGGCCAGCAGTTAAATTTTGCTTAATAGCTTCCGGCTGCTTAGCAAACATCTTACGTATTCTATCCCAAATGCCGATATAGGATATCACATTGGAGTTCATATTTCTACCGATAGGAGCTTGCGATACTTCAACGTATCCGGAGATATGCTCTAGGCCATCCAGTTTTTCAGCAGTGTTTTCAAGTGTAGTAAATTGAACATTGCCGTCAATTTCATTTTCCTCAATATTTGTTCCATTATACTCTGAATGATCATAAAAATAGCCTTTAATGAGTGAGATTAGAGTGTCTGAAATAAGAGAACTCTTACCGCTGCCAGATACACCGGCAATTCCGACAAGTACACCCAAGGGTAATGACACAGTTATATCCTTTAAATTATTTGTTTTTGCATGCCTAATTGTAAGTCTAGGTGTTTCTTTTTCAATTTCAATATTTTGATTTGTTTTTCTGACGGGCATTGTAGCTTTACCGGATAGATATTGGCCGGTGATTGATAACTCGCATTGCAGAATACCCTCTACATCACCCTGATAAATGATTTGTCCGCCTTCAACCCCGGCTTTCGGGCCTATATCAATGATATGATCTGCCATTTCAATTGTGTTCCTGTCATGCTCAACAATAATAACAGTGTTGCCCAGTTCCTTAAGAGCCCTGATCGACTTCAACAGTTCAGCCTTTTCCGATTCATGTAATCCAGCTGTAGGTTCATCAAGAATATAAATAAGAGAATCCATCTTTGATTCCAGATGAGAATTAAGAAAAACCCGTTGAAGTTCTCCGCCACTGAGGGTGAACATTTTTCTATATAGGTTCAGATGACCCAAACGAGATTTATTTAAACAGTTTATTTTGTGCAAAATATCTTTAAGCAGATTAGGTCCTAAAGATGTTAAACTATTTTGATTTAACAGAACAGCAAGAAAATCTTGTAATTCAGTTATTGTCATTTTCCCAAGTTCACCGATATGCTTACCATTTAAGAATACTCTACGTGCTTCTTCACCAATCCCAAATCCTTGGCAATCGGAACAGGCAGACAATGTGTATATGCCGTTGGAATTATCACCGCTTTTTAAAAAACGACCTTCAAAAATTCTTTGCAGGCAATAACTACGATTCTGGCTATTGCTATTTACATATTGTCCATAAAGAATATCTGCCTTTACTTCATCGGGTATATTCGAAAAAGGCATCTCTAGATAATCTTTAAACTTTTTATTCAATAATTTTTCATAACCAGGTGTTGGTCTAGCTATTCTGAAAATCTGTTTAAGGGTTGTGCTTTCATCTGGAATAAGTTTTTGCATATTTATTTCAAAATATGATCCCTTTCCAGAACACTTGATGCACATCCCATTCGGATTATTATATGAAAAATAACTAGCAGGCAGGCGTTCTTCTGTATTTTCACATTCTGGGCATTTCATGTCATCGTCGACAAGTGTACCACATGATGAACAAGAAATTTTGCCTTCTACTGCATAAAGCACTGCAAGCATCTTTAAGATATTGGTTTTGGAGCCTACAGTTGAACGCGGATTACTCTGGCGGATGATATTTTGCTGTACTGCTATTGTTGGGCCTATACCAGATATATTATCGAATCTGTCTTCTTCATCGATTTGAGCAAACACACCCAACGACTGTAAGTATTGCTTACGTCCCTCTTCAAATATAATGTCGAACGCAAGGCTAGATTTACCCGATCCGCTGACTCCAGTTACTACAACAAGTTTGTTTTTGGGGATCGAGACATCAATTTCTTTAAGGTTGTGAATACGAGCACCTTCTATTGTTATGTTTTTCATAAATTCACCTCGTAAAGTATAGGAAATTATTTTTGAAAGTGTAATTATTTTTATAAAAATCTTCTAATATTTGGAGACGATTCCTAAATGTTAGTAATGCTGCTGAAACTGATATATGCTACCTATTGGTTATAATCATAAAGTGGCTACAATGGTTTTACAGGTAGATAAATATCAATAATGTGTTTTTTCTCAGGGTGTATGTTAGGATCATTCATATACATTTCAAAAACGTAACCTTTATCAGGTTGAAATCCACTTTTTGGAAGCCATTCACCGTAAATATAATCCCAAGCATCGCTAATCTCACCTTGATCAATTTCAAAGTGCCCAATTGCATATTTACCCGATGGAATGTCTATCTTTCCAATATCACCAACCACTTCTACATCCCCTGAAACGGCTAAGCAAATGCTCGTTTTTAGATTCTCTTCTTCAGTAAATTCCGGATTATCATGATAAATTGAGAAAAGCTTGATTCCATCGCAACCTATTAAATTCCTCGCCATACCCCAACTTATTAATTTGCCTAACATTCCTTGGAATACGGTAGCCAACTCTTTATAGGAACCTATGTGCCTTAAATAGATAGCTTTCATCTGTTCAATTATTCGTACCTCAACATTGCCTTTTACTAAAATATTATTTTCCTTTCTTAATGCATTTGATACATCTTTATTATAACTTGGCATTATTATATTGGCTTTGCCATCCTTGCTATCCTTTTTGCAATTCTTGCTATATTTTTTCCTTACTTCAGAAGCACTTATTCCATAGTATTTTTTAAAAGATCGTGCAAATACTGCTGAATCAGAAAATCCTAACTGCATTGCGATTTCAGTAATACTCATACTAGGATTGTGCATAAGAAAACCTGTTGCTCTCTCCAATCGTATTCGATTTATATAACTTAAAAGCGTTTCTTTAATAACTCCTCGAAAAATCCTACAAAAATGAAACTTTGAAAAACCAGAAATGTCTGCAAGGATATCAAGTGAAAGATCTCCTCCAAGATTTGCTTCAATGTAATCTTGGACTTTATTTATTCTTGAGATATATTCGCTATGCATCAGTGATTTAGTTGAACTGAACATTGATACCACTCCTTTAACAGTCATCTAAAAAATCTTATTATAAAAGTATAATACCACTCCTATACAATAAGAATTCAATATATAGAAATGGTATCATATACTAAAATTTCTTTCAATAATAGCTCTTCTTTCAAATAGTTTCTTACAAATGTTATTATGGATTTTCATTAAAACATGCTTTTACCGTATTCGCAGCAATTACATCCAAGTTCCATACATAAAAAAGTGTGTCTAAAGGACAGACCGGTGATGTCGTAGGGTTCAATATCAAAATTCTCAAGCATTTGGTTGTTTGTACATATAATGTTTAAATTTTCATCTACAATCACTTGACCTACCATTGAATTCAGAAAAAGATTATATAAAAAAGAGCATAAAAAAACAGGACAACAGTTAAAAACCCTTCAATATTACCGGGTTTCTAACTGTTGTCCTATTATATCACCTTCTTAGTACTGTCGCTGTCTCGACGCGCACCGCTAGGCTGTAAGGAAGATATTTTTTTGTCTTTGTTCTTCTTACTCTTTATTGCTTTTTTGAACCATCTATATCCTTTTATATGCCTGTCTTAAATACAAATGTTAGTAGGTGAGGATTCTTGTTTCCTTTTTCATCTGATCCACATAGTATGATGCGGTCATCTGAAGTGATTTTTTAGTCCAGGTGTCAAGTTAGGATAAACTTTCATTTAACTCAAACTATTAATTTTTGATTTGATGAATTTACCTGTTATACTTTCTGGGTTTTCAGTAACCTCGTTTGGTGTTCCTACAGCAATAATATAGCCTCCATTAATACCGCCTTCTGGACCCATATCAATTATATAATCTGCACCTATAATAAAATCCAAATTATGTTCTATAGCGATTACTGTATTCCCCCTAGAAGTTAACCTATAAATAATATCTAATAGCCTGTGTATATCCTCAAAATGTAACCCTGTCGTTGGCTCATCTAATATATATACTACATTATTAGTAGTTGCCTGACTTAGCTCTTTAGCTAATTTAATTCTTTGTGCCTCACCACCCGATAAAGTTAACGCACTTTGACCAAGCTTAATATACCCTAGTCCGACATCACTTATCATTTTGATTATATTGTATATCTTTCTTTCATCTTTAAAGAAAACTAATGCTTCATCTACATCCATATCTAAAATATCTGCTATAGATTTATCATTATGTTTAATCTCTAACACTTCACTCTTATATCTCTTACCATTACAATGAGTACATTTAATCCAAATATCAGGCATAAAATGCATTGGAGTACAAATACGCCCATTACCATTGCATACTTGACATTGCCCCTTTTTGCTATTGAAACTAAAATGTTCTTTCTTCAAACCCCTTTGTCTTGCTTCTTGTGTCTTTGAATATAAATTTCTAATTAAATCAAATAGACCCGTATAGGTTGCAGGGTTTGATCTAGGAGTTTTACCAATTGGATGTTGGGAAACGTTTATTACCCTTTTTATATTTTCTGCCCCTTCTATTTTATCAAATACAGGAGATAAATCATTTTTATTACTATTTAAACTTTCCAAAGCTGGATATAGTGTTTGGGATATAAGGCTACTCTTTCCTGAGCCACTAACACCAGTAACACAGGTGAAAACACCAATTGGAATACTTACATTGACATTTTTCAAATTGTTTAGTCGTGCCCCAAAAATCTTAATACAATTTCTAAATACTTTTTTATCTGATGATTCTTTTGATGTTTCACTTAATACTAATAATTTATTATTAGTATTTTTATAGCGTCTTAAATATTTGCCTGTTATTGAGCTTTTATTATGAATAATCTCGTCTAACGTACCTTCAGCTATAATTGAACCACCATACTTACCTGCTAAAGGTCCAATATCAATTATTTTATCAGCTTCTAATATCATATCTTCTTCATGTTCAACCATAATTATTGTATTGCCTGCTTCTTTAAGCTCTTGTATTGTTTTAATAAGAAACTTATAATCTCTAGGGTGTAATCCCATAGAAGGCTCATCCATTACATATAATATGTTTGTAAGATTTGTATTGAATTGTGAAGCTATTCGTAATCTTTGTGCCTCTCCTCCTGATAAAGTTGGTATTGTTCGGTCTAGTGTAAGGTAGGATAATCCCACATGAATTAACTTATCTAGCTGCTTATTTAATTCATATATAATTATTTTAGACAACTCTAATTTTTCACTAGGTAATGACACCAATAACTCAGCTAACCATTCTTTGAGCTTTAGAAGTGTCATTCTTACTGCTTCAGGATATCTTACTCCTTGAATTGAGACTAATCTTCCTTCATCATCTAATTTCTCTCCATTACATTTATTACATACGGTTTTGCTCATAAATTCAGTAGCAAGCTTAGTAGCTGTATCACCAGTATTTTCTCTAAAAAGTCTCGTGATTATATTGTATACTCCTTCAACAGGTCTCTCTATTTCGCCTTTTCTACCATTCTTGTTATCATAAATCAGCTTAACCTTTCTACCTTTCGAGCCATACATAATTTGTTTTTTAAATAACTCTGGCAAATCCTTATAGGGAAGTTCTAAATCTACATTCATTTCATTAGCAAGAGCTATAACTTCTCCCTTCATCCAATTTGCATTCATATTCTTTATAAATTTTCTTAAGTTACCCCACCATTTAGATGCATCATCCAATAATGAGATGTTAGGATTGTTGACTATTGAAGATTCATCAAATTTAAGTTCTTCCCCTAAACCTTTACATATAGGACACATATATTCAGGATTATTATAGCTAAAATATGATGGAATAATATCAAATAAGATCCTATTACAGTTAAAACACATTTGTGATGTTTGAAACAAAAATGGTTCATGATCATCAATTATAACAGAGATAGCTCCATTACCAATCAATAAAGCCTCATCTATATATTCAGCTAGTTTAGTTTTGTAACTCTTGTATTCAGACATAGGTTTATCAAAAGTTTTAGTTTTTTCTACTTTTTTATATGGCACTATTGTCAACTTATTATAATAATCTATTTTAAGCAGTATTTCTAATATATCTTCTTTTTTTACACTTTGAACAGCATGATGACACTCAGGGCAATACCTTGTTCCAATAGTTGCAAATAGAAGTTTCAGATAATCTACAATACCAGTAGCTGTCCCCACTGTTGATCTTGGATTTTTGCCTAATGACTTTTGTTCAATAGCTATAGCTGGCTGTAGACCTGTTATTTTTGCAACATCTGGTCTTTCCATGGAATCACCAGCAAGACCTCCTGTTGATGACATTAAGTCAATAAACTGACTTTGACTCTCAGCATAAATAGTATCAAATGCTAAACTAGATTTACCACTTCCACTAACTCCAGTTATTACTGTAATTTTATTTTTAGGTATACTTGTACTTATATTTTTCAAATTATTTTGATGCGCATTATATATAGTTATTTCATTTTTTACATTAGTACAATTCAACTTCTGTATACCGGCATTATCTAAATTTTTATTAGGATTAATAGCTTTATCTTCCAATTCACTGTTTCGTTGTGAATATATTAATCTATTTATACGGTCTATATCTGATTCTTCTAGATTAATTTGATTATCAATTATAGTTTCTTTATTAAAGCTCTTCCATTTCGGCCAATGACTCAACCATTTTGGTACGTAGAACTCTTTAACTCTTTCTTCACTTGGCACATATGGTACAATTCCCAGAACTGGTGATTTTTCCAGACCATCAAAGCCTTGTATTTCTATGCACTTATTTTTTTTATCTATTTCCGCTATTTTAACTATTGTAGAAGCTATCAGATTAGGCCTCACTGGAGATCTAGTAGCAAATATACCTGTTTCAGGTGCATTCTCATATGGTGGTTTGCTTAATAATGTCTTACGATATGTCTTTTTATCAAATCTATCAAACCACCACAACACTCTCACATGTGAGTATCCTTCTATCTCATCAAAATAGTCGATACTAACTTTAGGTAATACTAGTACCTCTTTTCCTAGTACACGTTTATATTGACCTACGGTATCAAGATTATATTGTTGTAACTCATTATTTTCACAATTACTATCTATATTACTATCTAATGAAACCTCATTGCTAATAAACTCCTTCCTCCAGTAAGAATCATTTACATGACTGTCAGGAACACTACAAATTTCTAATCTATCTTCACATGGAAAATATGGTTTTAAATCATAGATAATTGTATTATTTTCTACTTTAATATTATCTATTTGAATTATTCCTCTTCTCTCGTCAATATCTATTATTTTAGCTATATTATATGATAATTCTATATCTGAGTTCTGCCGATAGCATTTCATAAAAACTAAAATATGACTAAAACTATTTAAATGCTTTAATGCTTGCTTAAATTTATTATTTATGTGTAGATAAAAGCAACTCTGTAGTATTTTTACGTTTCCTATTGGGTGTACATTTACTTTTTTTAAAAAATTTAATTCTTTAGATTCTAAAGATATTTCTTTATTTTTCATTTAATCCTCCCAAAGTTAACGCACATAAAATTATTAATAAAACATTATCTTGGTAAAACAGGAATATAAATATCAACAACTCTTTTATTAGTATTATGGTCTTCTTTATTTCTTGGATAAAGTTCAAATACTGGTTTGTCATCAGGTTTAAACCCGCTTTCTGGTAGCCACTTATTAATCATATAATTCCAAGCTTGTTGATACTGAGTATAATCTAGTATAAAATTACCAATAGCATATTTCCCCCCTGCTATTATCATTTTACCAATTTTACCTTCAACCATAACAGATTTATCCACAGTCATACATACACTCATTCTTAACTTATCGTCTTCAGTCAAGTTTCCTATATCGTGATATACGACAAGCCATTCAGTTTCACAATTTACTAAATCTCTTGCAAAAGCCCATTTATAAAGCTGGTTAAATAATTTAGTAAACAAATCTGTATCTTGTTTATACTTCCCTGTATACCTTATATAAATTGTTTCTTTACTAGGTACGTTTTCCACCCGAATTTTATAGGGTTTTATTATCTCTAATATTTCATGTGCTTTATTTGTTTTTTTCTCAATATCATTATATCCATCATTTCTATTAGAGTCTTTTCCATCATTGCCTTCTATTTGTCCATTCTTGCTATCATGTGAATGTTCACACCTCTGTAATCTATAGTCACTTGCATTAATATCATAATATTTTTTAAAAGCCTTAGCAAAAGATGCTTGATTAGCAAAACCAGTATTAAGTGCTATTTGAGTAATAGGCTGTTTTTTATCAGTTAATAACAGAAATGCTGCCTTCTCAAGCCTTAGCCTTTTTATATAGCTATATAAGGATTCTTTTGTATAATTCTTAAAAAGCCTATGAAAATAATATGGTGAAAAATTAACTATCTGCGCTAATTTGTCCAGAGTTAAGTTCTGATCTAGATTATTTTCTATATAATCTTGAACTAAATTAATCTTTGAAATATATTCTTTGTTATTAGATTCATTATTGATAGCCATTTTTTATCCTCTCAATTTCATTTACTAAAATTAATCATCATGTTGTCTAATTTATCCGCAAAATTATAAATGTACATTGCCTTAAGTATTTAAAATTTCATTGGACTTTTCTAAATCTCTGTTTACTGCTATTAGGTTTATCAGGAATTGTCATCTCAATAAAACCTAACCTAAGTTCAGGTATTAAATAGTTATTCCTAAATGTAGGTCTATGTTTAAGCACAGTACGCACCATTAACTCTTTTGTAGTTAATTTATCATCACCAATAATATTTAATAGCTTTTCTATTTGTACGCCAACTTGTTCGATTTTATATATTTCCTCGAAAGTATCATAAATACACCTACTCCTCCATTTCTAAACATCCCAGCTTCTCTTGTTAAATTACTCATAAGCATTCTATGGGCTAGTAAGAGATTTTCTATTGGATAAGGGCTCAACAGAAGTATTTTTTCGTGCGCTTCAAAAGCATTTTGGACTTCACATATTTCATCAGGTGCCCCTAATACGCTCTTTCTATTTATTATATCAGTTACCTGTTTTAAATAACGCGTGTTATTTTCAATATTACCTTTTAGCCATTATAATTATTTATTATAGACTCATTTTAAATGCTCTTTTCCCAAAATCCTCTGAGAATCCTTTTAAAGATTCTCAAAGTGGACTTTGTTGAAACAAATAACGGAAATTATAAAATAGAGCTAAATTTTGAAAAATGATTCATCAAAATTTAGCTCTTTATTATTTGTTTTCTATTTAGCTTCTATATAGATATTTGCTGAATGCTTTGAATCAAAGCAGAAGTTATAAAGTAAATTCCTAATGCTGAAGGCATCTTAGCAACAAGTAGTAATGCCATTACTATTGGTAACACAACTGTTTGCCTAGATAGTTTAGAAACATTGGTATTTCTAATTAATTGAAAATGTACCAATATACTAGGAAGTAATTGAATTAGTACATAGACAGCTGGAAGTATATAGTATGGATCTGGCAATGTTAAAGATGTGACCCACGGTAAAATTCTAGTTGTCGTATCAGCTATATTATTGGTAAATAACCTATACAGAACTATGAATACAGGCGTTTGAATAAATATAGTTATACATCCTAAAAAAGATTTTGAATTACTTTGATAAAGCTTTTGTACTTCTTCATTCATTTTATTTTCATCATTTTTGTATTTTTCTTTAATGTCGTTTGCTCTATTTGTTAGATTTTGCATTGATTTCATAGATTTTTTCTGTTTAATTGTTAATGGTAGCATTAGTAAGTTAATTAGTAGAGTTACTAATATAATTGTCAAACCATAATCATTAGTAAGACTATTAATATTAGTAATTATTAATTGAAAAATATTTGTTATCATTTGCACATCTCCTTCTAATGTTTATTCTAGTTAGTTATTTAAAGTAAAAACTAAAATAAATATTAGAATTCTACATGGTATCTCCATATCGAGTATTTATTGTAGGGATCATAGTTGTTTGTATATAGATTATTTAAAATTACATACCTAACAATACATATGGGCTTAGTGATTTTTAAAATTTTAATAAACGACTTTTGAAGACTACCTATGTTATTAAATAAATACGCAAAAACAAAGCTTAGTACTAATAATGATGATAACAAAAATATAATATCAAAGTTTATAATCATAAAATCACCATTTCATTTTTTTATATACTCATTATACTACAAGTTTAACGTAGGTAAATACTCAAGTTGAAATGTTTCAACTTTTCCACCCTGATCTTCTCTTTAGAACATATCTCTCAAACTAAAAAGTTAACCTCTATGAATAACTTTAATCTTAGTTATTTATTGCAATTATACATAGTTCATCTTTTTTATTAAAGTCTCTATAGGTAAACCATATATTTTTCATTCCACTGCCAAACATTACTCCTTCTGATCTTGAAAACATATTTTTTGTAAAGGCTGTTGAAATTGCTTCTTTTAAAGATTTATTAAAAATCTGATCATAATTTTTTACGAACTCTTCTCTATTGTGTATTTCTACTTTCTTACCATCTACATTAACTAATATTGGGTAACATACAATATCTGCAATTTTATCTTTTTTATTATATTTCACTAACATTTTAAGTTCTTTTGCAAAGTTATCTATTTGAGCATCGTCATCGGCTCCCATATTTGCATATCTATGTCCATACTCTGCTAGAGCTATATCTGACAGCTCAAGTTTAATTTCTTCTGGTTTTTCTCCTGTAATACTAATGGTTCCTGTTATATTATCAACGGTCTCCATATCACCGCTAAAGAATTCCTTATCATCAGTCAACTTAATTTTTGTACCATCAAGCACACCTTCTAATTTTGTTTCTTCGTTCTTTTCGTTAACGTATGTACCTTTAACTTCATTCCCTATAGGGTACAGACATATTTGAATCTCTTGCCCATTTGCTAATGATGCATAATAGCAATAGTATTGATTTGATTCCAATGGGCTCTTTGTTTCTTCATGATTAGAATACTCTTTTTTAGAATGTTCTTCTGCTTTTGCCATTGAAATTTCTTTTTCTACGTTTGGTTTATCACTCTCAGCTTCATCACTATTTGATGGATTAGTCGTTGTAGTACATCCAACCAATGCTATTAATAATAATCCTATCACTGTAGAAACAAGTAACTTCTTTTTAAAGTTTTTAATCATATTGATTCTCCTTCTATAACTATTACATCCACTATTTCTTCCAAGTAAGCCTAACTACACACTCCACATGATGTGCAGAACATACAGACTAAACTTTATTAAAGCAGAATTTTATCCTATGCTATACATTATAAAATTTGATTATTACTTTGTCCTAATCCATCAAAACTAACTAGCCCTTGATAGCTACTTGAACAATTTGCTTTTCATTGTTCTTTTCAAAAGATTTATAAACCCTCATACCAATTTTCTCTGCAACTTTTTGTGATGGAATATTCCTAACTGTAGTATATGAAAATATTTTAGAATAATGTAAAACATTAAATGCATATTCCTTACAAGCACGAGCTGCCTCAGTTGCAAAACCTTTATTACTATATTCTTTTATAATATGGAATCCAATTTCAGGTACGACTTCATTATCTACCTTTTGCATGGTTATACCACAATCTCCTATAAAGACATCACCTTCTTTCAATATTACCGCCCAAAGTCCATGCCTGTATTTTTTATAGTTTTCAATATTCCATCTAATCCACTGTTCTACCTCTTCCTCAGAAAATGGATGAGGGTAGAATTCCATAGATTCTGGATCAGATAGAACTCTCATTAATTCTTTTTTGTCATCAAGTATTAGTTCTCTAAGGTATAGCCTTTCTGTCTCAAATATTTTCATGTTAACCTCCTTTAAAATAAGTCTTCTAACTCTTTTCTTCTCCAAACCCATAAACTAAGTATTAATTTTTTCAACTTCCCATAGCCAGTTTTCATGTACTATACCAAATGGCTTTATTGCCCGTTTAGAGCCATTTGATTATTTTCCATTTTTAAAGTCAAAATTTCTATGATTGTTTATTGAATATTATAGCACTAGTAACAGTAGGCGAAGAGGGGTCAGGTATGAATAATTCACTCCTTTTCGTATCTTTTCATTATACTAATTACTTCCTCATTAATTGCTACGACATCATTTTTTATTTTTGATACCATCGATGGATTTAATTTAAGCGTATCGGCTATTTCTTTATTGCTTAATTTGCAGTATTTTTCACTTAACAATACAATTGCCTTTCTTATATCTGATAATGTCTTTACCCTGCTTCTTTTTCTTATATCATTTATTTCTATATTTTCTTGATTACATATTGAATTAACCAACTCTTCAAATTCTATATTATTCTTATTGTCTAATTCTTGTTTCGACTCTTTCAATACTTGTTCTTCTTCATTTAGTTCATAATCATTGGGTTCTAATGAATCATTTAGTTCCATTAGTTGTATGTAAATATTGATAGCCTTTTTATGATTGTTTGATAAAATTTCTAGTATATAATTCTTATCAACAAAGGGCACTTTCCTCTCTAAATATTCATCATGACTGCTCCACTCATAGCTAAGATTTTTTGTTAATCCTGCCTTTAACGGATTTTGATGAATATATCTGACCAAGGATAATAAATAGCTGTCTTTATCACATATAAAGGCCTTATATCTCTGCTCAAAAACATGGCCTGATCTTTTTAATTCTCTATTATATTTTTGTGTGTAAACTTGTTGTATACATTTCATTATTCTTGATAATTCTGTCTTACCAACCTCAATTAGTAGATGGGCATGATTATCCATAATGCTATAAGCATAAAGCTTAAAATTATACTTTTCTTTGTATCTCTTAACAATTTCTAAATATGCATTCTTCCACTTAGATTCCATGAATATTGAGGATCTATTATTTCCTCTTACGATTACATGGTATAATGCGCCTTCATAGTGTACTCTCAATTTTCTTGCCATAGTTATCACCCATTTAATCATATCATAGTTAGTAAACTATTCATACCTGACCCCAACTCCCTTGCTTTCTGTTGCTATATTGATGCTTGGGCTAATGAAAACACTTTATCTATTACTGATATTTTTCCGGCTCTTTCAAAATTCGCTGCCCAAAAGCAGCTATGTCTAAGTCCATCCATATTCAGTTTTCAGGCTTTTGAGGCTCAAAGGTCTTTTTCTCCTGTCCTTTTTCCGAATATTAACCCTTTAGTCTTACTAAATTCCCTAATATTTCATTATTTGCTAATTGTCAATTATTGTTTTTCGATTATACTCTATTTATCTAATGTGATTCGAGCTTTAGCCACAAAGCTGGACGGACACCGCCTGTACATTTGCCATCGCTGATGTTGCCTTTCAATATATTGTTGCCTTGGATACCTATATTACCGTCACCGTGGATGTACACAGCTTTTACATTAACGCGGCCGGACGACCGAAGCCACCACCACCAAATACCCTCTTTATTAGCCTCAAGTCTTGCTATTCGCTTACTGTTGTTTTCATCTTTTCTTTCAAACCAATATCTTTGATTTTTTCCTCGGTTTTGCAGTTTTGAACTGCTATCACCGAAATATTGACACACTACTTCCTCAATGCTTAATATAAATATGCTGTCTTGCGTATCTGCTCCGCCTTTTGAACCATACCACTGATTGTCAGGATTTTTATTTATTACCGGAATTATTCTTGATTTATCAGTTGCGTTGAATTTGTCATAAAATTCACCGTTCAGATATTTTCTTAACGAGCAGTCAGCCCATGTTATATCTTTATAAGCATCATGGTAAGCACGTTGTTCTATAATATATTCGGTTATAATCAAAGCCGCATTATTTTTTATGTCAAGAATGCGCCAGTTATAACCGCCGAATGGCATTATTGAGCCGATATTAAATTCTTCCATTCACATTCACCTTCACCTTCTCCTTAATAGGGAATAATAAATCAAGTTGTAAATCCTTCATTTCATCACTTTATTAATAAAATCAATTTCATACTTCTGTTCACCGTATTTTTTTTCATTGTCAATAATGGTACCTTCTGTGAGTGTGATACGCAGAACGATTGAGTTCGGATTGTCCTCGTCGCCAACCTCATCGAACCAGTCGAAGATTTTTTTGAACTCCGCTCTGATTTTCGCATTCTTCTCGTCCTTGACCCAACCGAGATTTTCAGCCATGCCCTGGAAAGCATACCCATCCAACCCGCCGACGGAAACTTCGTTGTTCTTCTCAATTTGCAAGATTTTATTTTTTTTTGCGTCCGTGGAGACATAAAATACACCGTCTTCATAATAAGCGCAAACCATGCGGACAGCAGGACGGGGATTATCGGCAGCGTTCGCAGATAATGATATTGTCGCAAGGGCAATAATTACTTCTTTACCGTTTCCGCAAAGCTCTTCCATTAGTTTGATTGCATCGTCGTATTTGCTCATTTTTAAATTCCTCCAATATCATTTTTTTCCTTTATATTACATTTTAGAACGTTTGTACTATATTGTCAACAGTGATATGGTGGGTTGAGTTGCCATAATCAGATTTTACTCAATAAATGTAAAAATATTCCATCAATTTAACTTTATACAATCTTAGGTTCATCATTAATACATGTATTATTTCTTGTCCGTACCTGTACTAGAATGTTTAAAAGTGCTTACAGAAAAAGGTGGAACGGTACTGCACCTTACAGAATGGGGTAAATCACCAAAGGAACGTTGCATAGTATTAGTCTATGTTACAATCAATAATGCTTCTTCCTCTGTTAACCCTTCCTTCACAATAGCAGGTATCTCTTTTAACCTCAGTATCTTACAAGCTTCAACTCTGTTATGCCCAGATAAAATCTCAAATTTAATTCGTTTCTTCCTTACTACAATTAGCACAATCACACCAAACTGCTTGATACTCTCTACCATTTCGTTGAGCCTTTCCCCTTCATACAATTTGAAGGGGTGGTTCTTAAAAGGCACTAATTGTTCTATCTTAACGAAGTCTTGGTTAGGTGCATCCTTATTTTCTGCTTCGGGGTCATAATCTTCTCCGAATATCGCCATAAATGACTGAACCTTTTTCACTTCACCTTTACTCAAATGACATCACCTCTTTTTTCAGCAACTCTCTTAAAAATCTTTCCTAAGCAATTGCCGTTTTATTCGTAGGCATATAGTCAATGATGGTCTTGCTTCTTGCATTGGCTTCACCCACCTTTACAGACTTAGGTATCTTGGTTCTAAATACCTTGATATACTCCCCGTAAGAGGATTCAATCATCTCAAGCATTTCCTGAGCAAGATTGCTTCTTTCATCAAGCATGGTAAGCAAGATGCCCTCAAAATCTATTTTCTTATTGATACGTTTCTTGATTTTAAATATAGTTTTTAAGAGTAACTCAAGTCCCTTGGCTGATAGATATTCAGGTGTGCCAGGAATCAACACGCTGTCACAACTAGCCAAAACATTTAGTGTCATAAGACCAAGAGAAGGCATCGCATCCAATAGCACATAATCATAATCCTCTTTGATTTCGTCAATAATGGCTTTAAGAATATACTCTCTACTCATTGCAGATACCAACTTGATTTCAATATCCGATAGTAGGATACTGGCAGGTAGT